>Ga0315914_1004029_pt1 | contig 22063 bp, 11 predicted proteins | sample MpolenodulesMG_FD_203920 | JGI IMG/M metagenome (GOLD analysis project Ga0315914, IMG submission 203920) | Medicago polymorpha root nodule microbial communities from Los Angeles, California, United States - elongated nodules | ecosystem: Host-associated > Plants > Roots > Nodule | place: USA...
GCTAAACAATACCCCCCCCCCCCCCCCCCCGGAGAGAAGGAAGTTGCGTTCAGAGACTATCAACCTCAGCGCCTCTACAATCAACACAAATCCGTTTATTTTCTCATCTTCTATTTTATTGTAATGCTTGTCATATATTGTAGAGATGAGAAAACACTTACAAATGAACAATAATTGGTAAAATTAATCTTGTCGTTTCTTAACTTAATTTCAGGTAACATTTCTTCTTTTATATTTTTTCACGTCATTTTCACCTTTTTGATCAATTTGCATATGTATTTTTAAGATTTAAATATATATTTTTATTTATGTATTTTCAAGATTTAAATATATAGTTTTATTTACATATGAACTCTTAGTGTTTAAATTTATGGTTCTTCACTCATGTATTCATATGAATTTTAGATTTGATACTTGAATATTCATATGCTAACGAACTAAAAGAAAAAAAAATGAGGTGAAAAAAAGATTAAAAAAACGAAGTTGTTACCTGAAATCAAAGTTAAGAAACGACAAGTGTAATTTTGCCAAATTAATTTTTTTTTGATCAAGAAGAAATGATAAAAACAAAACCAAACTACAATCTCAAGCGAGCAACTCCAAGAGCACCATCTAGAAGAGAATGATGCAGTTGAGGAGGGCAAAAAATCCAAGACTTTAGAGCATCCGAAGAAGAAGCACCATGCTTAGCAAGCCAATCCGCACACTCGTTACCTTGACGGAGGCTATGCTGAAAATGAACAATCCAATCTCGATGTTGCAGTTGGATAATCTGACTAACCAGAGGAGCATGATGATGATGAGATTCGACATCCGACATGATTAAATCAAGAGCCATCCTAGAATTTGATTCAAGAATAATGTTCTTGTGGCCCCCATCATACGCAATACGAAGGCCATGAAAAATGGCATACAATTCGGCTGCCAAGCAAGAAGTAATACCACAAAATCCAGAAAAACCCAGCAACCAATCACCATTATTGTTTCTAATAAGACCTCCAAAACCTGATCTCCCAAGATTAGAAAGAGAACTACCGTCAACATTAACTTTGATGATATTATCCAAAGGAGGAATCCATTTAACATATCTAATGGGCTTCTGAGTTGCATCATTAGAAAGGTGCACCACCACATCTGAATGAAGAGAATAAATATGGCTAAGACAAACCCAATTTACCCAATCATTTCCATTAAAAACCTTTTGATTTCGTGCCTTCCATAAGACCCAACATGTAATAATGAAGATATTACCATTAGGAGGAAGGGCATGATGTTTGAACCACCAATTGAAATCCTGAGAATTGAAATTTGTATCTTCGTTGAACAACAAGGCATCCCATATCGCCAATGAGAGAGGGCAATCTATAAAGGTGTGAAGAAGTGACTGAATACTAGCTCCACATCTCTTGCATGATGAATCTGAGGTTAAATGTCTACCAGCCCGAAATGCATTCGTTGGAAGGTTACCATGCATAGCCAACCAAATAAAATTTCAGATTCTCTGGGAGGTTGAGCTTCCAAATCCATTGCCATGTTTCCTGCTGAGTCTGACCTGCAAAAGAAAGAGAGTTTGATGTCAAACAATGATAACCACTTTTAGCAGAGAACATACCTGATGGGGAATGAGTCCAAATCTTGATGTCTTGGGAAGACTCGTCGATGAAGATACTTTGAATTTGGAGTTGAATATTGAGAGGTATCTAAGTTGTGAGATGAGAGAAATTCCAGCGGCCGTGATGGTAAATGTCCCTCAGTCTCAAATTAGTTTCACTAATGTGGACATAAGGGACAATATTACAAAGATAATCATCCTCCAACCATTTGTCATACCAAAGAGAAACCTCTCCTCTTCCAATTCTAGTCTTGAAACCGGATTTCAAAACTTCAACTGTCTTGGTAATAGCCTTCCAAACACAAGAAGAACCATGATAATTTGTTGCCTCTAAAATAGAGATACCATGAAGATATTTAGAAGAAAGAAGGTTAACCCAAAGCTTATCCGGATTATGGAGCAAATCCCAAACATGTTTTCCCAGAATAGATATATTTGAAGCACGAGCTGTCCGAATTCCAAGACCCCCTCTAGACTTAGGTTGTGTAATCATCTTCCAATTCACCCAATGACTATGCTTCCTTCCCCAAATAAATTGTGTGATAGAAGAATCTATTTGGTTACACACCCCTTCAGGAATCCATAAGTTCTGCATAGAGTAGGTAGGAAGAGTAGAGACCATAGATTGGGCCAATGTCACCTTCCCTGCTCAGCTAAGGAGTTTTGTCTTCCAACCACCCAATCTGCTATTGACTCGATCCATGATATAAGCAAAGTCAACTTTTTTTTATCCTACCGGATAACATAGGGAAACCAAGGTACTTGCCTAATTGCGTATGATGAGTAAAATGAATGATAGAAGAAATTTTATTCACTTTGCTTCTAGAGATATTAGCAGAAGACATGAATCTAGATTTTTGAATATTAACTTCCAACCTAGAAGCATGACAAAAACTCTCTAACACCTCTTTAACTATTCTAGCTTGAGAGGATTTAGCTTGAGTAAACAAAAGACAATAATCTGCAAAAAAATAAATGTGAAATAGCTGGTCCATTATTGGAGATTTTGATCGAATGTCATTCATTAGATTGAACCTTCTCCTGAATTAACATAGAAATTTTTTCCATGCAAAGGACAAAAAGATAAGGAGACATAGGATCCCCTTGCCTTTAGCCTCTTTGAGGAATAAAACACTCTAGTTTTTCATTGTTACACTTCAAAGATAACGTAGAAGAGGTTATACAGGTCATAATAAGAGTAATAATGGAAGTAGGGAAACCAAAATCATGTAAAGTGATACGAAGGAAGTTCTAATCTACTCTATCATAAGCTTTTTCAAAATCAAATTTGAACAAAAGATAACCTTTTTTCCTTTTCTTCTTATTCATGCTATGAACTATTTCATGTGCGATAATAACATTATCAGTCGTGCCTCATTTAGGAATAAAACTACTTTGAAAATGGCTGATAAGACTATTTAAATAAGGTTTAATCCTCCCAACCAGCACCTTAGAAATAATTTTAAGCATAACATTGCAAAGGCTAATAGGCCTAAAATCTTTCAAAGACATAGGATCGTCAATTTTAGGAATAGGAACAATAAGAGTCTCAATCAATTTTGGATCGATGGTACCTGATTGAAAAGCAGTGGAAACCAAGTTATGAACTTCTGAGGAAACAATATTCCAAAATGTTTTAAAGAAAATAGGTTGGAACCCATCTGGACCATAAGCCTTATAAGAATTCATCGAGAAAAGAGCAGGCTTGACCTCTTCAAGACTTGGGTTTAGGCAAAGAGAGTTATAAAGATCAATACTAATATGAGGAAAGTGAGAAAAGTGGAGGCTTCTAGGTCTGGTTGATCCTCCCTCTTGAAATAAGCTCCTAAAGTAAGATAAAGCTTCCCTTCTTAAAGAATCTTCATCTGAGCACCAAATACCATCAATATTCAAGCCAACCACCTTATTTCTCCTTCGACGAATGACAGTTTGGACATGAAATTTTTTTGTATTTTTGTTTCCAAATTTAATCCAATTCTCTCTCGACTTTTGATACCACAACATCTCCTCTTGAACCAAGACCTTGTTATATTCATTTTGCAAATGTCTTTCAAAATTGATAAGATCAGAGGACTGACAATAATCCAAATGTTGAGGCACACCTTTGATCCTAGCCTCCAATTGTCTTTTATTTTTAAAAATGTTACCAAAGATATCAGAATTAAATCTCTCTGAAGACTTTTGGACCGCTTGAAGCTTAGAAATCACATTACCAACAGTGTCACTCCAAGTAGATTGAACTAAAGGTTTATATTCTGGATGATGAAGCCAAGCTGCTTGAAAATGAAAAATCTTAGACCTCCTACTCGCTGCCTTCATACAACTCACCAAAATAGGGTTATGATCAGAGTCATGAGTGGGTAATAACTCAGCTAGAGAATGAGGAAAAGCCAGCCTCCAATCCACATCTGCTAGACATCTATCAAGTTTTTTACGAATATGGCCACCATATTGAGATTTTCTCCTCCAAGTAAAAAGGCCACCAATACTGTCTAAATCCATGACCCCACAAGCATCCATCATTTGAGAGAGAAAATTAGCCCGAGTCAAGTTAAAATCCCCACCAGAAACCTCTTTGTAGTTGTGAACCTCGTTAAAATCACCAATCATGATCCAAGGACCCAAAATTAAAATAAGTAAATCCATCAGATGCTCACAAAGTTTAAGCCTAATAGACTTGGAAGGTAAATTTTAAATGAAAAATATAAATATTTTTTTGTAAGAAAAATTAAAAAGATATTTTTAATGAAAGTTAAACATAATTATCTACCATTTTTTATTTTTATCATACTCACTCTATTCTTATTTACTATTTTATATTTTTATCGTAAATACTAATATTAACAAACATGCGAATGAATGCTATGTGCATATTGGATCCAAGTACTCTTTTTAGATGATCACTTGTGGATGAACTTATAGCAAGCCTCATGTTCCTTCAAAAAGCATTAAAGGGTTGGTTCCCCTGGTGGATCTGACCCAAAAGCTATAAATGAATATGATTAAACCGATTATTTCCCTATTGACAAACGTGCCCATTTGCGTCAGTTAAGAGTAGAGGATGTGCTTAAACCAAGTTGTCCCCTTGATAAACCTACCATGAAATGTGGAACAACAAATTCTTCCTTCAATTGATTGGATTGAATTATAGTGGACCCAGACACTTCACAAACCCGTAAAACATTGGTAAATCTATTGGTCTAATTATTTTGAATGGTAACAACTACATTACCTCAAAATAATATGGATAGATAGAAGTTTTTTTTTTTTTTGAGGAAGGATAGATAGAAGTTTCTCATATGAGTTTAAATCAATCAAAATTATTCATTTATGTCATAAACAATGAAAGACGAATAAATATATTTGATTGGTGCGAAATCAAATGGATAATATCATCTTTTATTGACAACTAAATAAGAATTTGTCATTTTGAGTTACTTCAATATATTCAAGGAACAAAAAGTAGTGGTGAGGATGAAAGGAACATGACCGGACGTTAGTGGAAAATTCCAAGGATGTTACTTACGAATGCTGGACGAAGATGGTTCCCGTTGAACTACGAATACTCCAACACTTGTTTTTTTTAATACTCCAACACTTATGGAGTATGTTATTTAGTTTCAACTTACGTGGGGGAATAATTTCTCATAAATCATACAAACTGTAGCCCACCCAAATTAGTACCGGGGAGAATCGAACATAAAACCTTAAGAAGGAGCACACTCTCAGGTTTCAAGTTAATACCACCAGACTAACTCAAGTGGATTAATCATACAAAGTGCGTTAACCCTCTCTAAAATTAAGAAAAAAAGTAAGGCCCGAAAAGAAAAAGAAAAATTAACAAAGGAAAGGATAATAAGCCAAAATTATATTATTCTTTCAAAAAGAAAAAACTTCATAAAAAATAACATATTTCTTAATTTTCAAACGTTAGTGAAATAAAAAGAAAGTGATTGTTTTTCACTAGTAATAATAGTTATAATAATAATTATAATTATAATTTATTGTCATTTAAACTTATAATATTGTTCAAATACTTTCTCTTCAATCTCAGTTTATAGTTTCTTAGTTTAAATGCTTTTATTTTCTTCAATTTATAGTCTCTTTTATTGTTGTATTCTCAAAATTTGATTTGAACTTATGAATTTAGATTAAGTTGAAAAGGATGTCATACTATCTTATTCAAGTGTTATTATTGGATAATTTTGTAGTCTCTTCTTATAGTCATCTACTTTGTAGTAATGAATCATTTTCACTCTAACTACTTGAAAAAGTTTAACTGAGTTATTTGAACATAGGTAGGGTAGTTGCCTAAAGTTAGTTATATGGTATGGTAAGGCCTGCCCTGCCCTGCCCTCTATTTCTACCTATATCCTCTGGTGGAAGGTATAATAATCAAGAAATGATGAAAGTTGATTAGGGAGAAATCTCTATCCCCACCCCCAAATAATAATAATAAGAAACAAACTTAGAGTTTAGTCAATTGCATATCCCTTTCTTTTCATTATCTTCCGCTTCCAACTCCCCACATTTATTTCACTTAAATAATTAGATATCAGTCTAGCAGATTCTCCTATATATATAGATGTACATCCATACACATGATTATACACCATATATGTTGGTCAAAAAACATATTATATACCATATATTAATTCTTTTGTATTAACTAGTTATTTTATAACATGGTGATCATGAGTGATCACAACACAGAAAGAAAGATGAGAAGAGAGTGTCATCCATTGTTGAGTGGTGTGAGAGAGAATAGCAAATACAAACATGGATTTTCTGTAGCTGAGATGAAGTCACTCACAAGCATATGTGAGGTTGTGTTGCCTTCATTGCCAATGGATGATTCTCTCAAAAAAGATGATGAATCAAGCAAGGATGTGCAGTCTTTCTTCAACATTTCTGCTTCTATGTATCCAATCCCTGACGAGGTATATATATGTGTGTGTATTTACTTTTGTTTTTTTTCTGTTCTTTTTTCCTTCTCTTTTGATCCAAAAGAAATTCCTGAATGCAAGAAACTGCTAAATGTGCAAGTGGGTGAGAGTTGAGACCCACACTTAGGTTCCATGTGGCTGCGTTGTGCATGTTCATGTATCGGGGAAGTTGGTTTAACGTAGAATTCAATTTTTTTATCAAGGATAATATACGTACCAACTCGACTAATAATGCTGAAATTGATAGGTTAGATGTTTTCATCTGAATTTGAATCTAAAATACACATTCATAAACATTAAGCGTAAAAATTACAACTTATTATAAGGTTCTCATAAGAAAACTTCCTATAAGGATTTAACAATTAAAATTGAACAGTTACCGTGTTGTTAACGCAATTTAAATAGGGATGATATTTGGGTGACATTGAGTGTTTGTGACATTGATGACATTAATGTATTTTGATGAGAGAGAATGCTTTATGAATAATTAAATTTAAATAGATAGCCAATACCGCCGTTTCAAAAAAAAAATTACAAAGCCAATATGAATACGAAAAATAAAATAAAAATAGATAGTTAATATTATCGGAAAATCTCAAAATGTTTGGTATAATGGTAAAAAAGACATGTCTTGAGCCCGAAACTCGAAAGTTTCGGGTTCGACCTCCTTTGGTATCTTTAAAGAGAGGTAAATATAAATGTTTTTGTAAGTGTTCTTTGAGCTGGAAGATCTTTCATGTTAGGGCATCATCCTTTCACCATGAATTATTTTTATAAGACACAAAATATATTTATATACATATAAGGCCTCCTAAAATATATTTATAAGATGCGTCTCCCTTACTTTACAAGTCAATTTTATACGGATTAGTTCAACATAATATCAAGATCTAAAATGGGATCAGAGTCTATCCGTTTAGGGTCACCAACTATTTTATATTACACACCAAGCCAAATTAACAGTGTTGGATAGGAAGGGAGCCAAATTAATAATGTTGGACAGGAGGGGCGTGAAAAATCCAAGTTCAACATAGAAATAGTGTTGGACGTAAAGTGTATAGGAGAAAATTCAAGTCCCAAATAAAATAAGGAGGCAAGACCTTAAATGATTTATTAAAGAGTGAACACCCTTCATCTTACAAACTAATTTTTAGGTCTCAAAAATCTTTAATTTGAACGCATGCAAATTATGGTTAACCTCATCTAATATATCTTATTTGAACAAAATGTTGTCTAGATGATTGAATTCATATAACATATAATATCATGTTCTAAATGTTCAATGACAACAGGTTGCTGAGATGTTAGTGAAGAGTGGTGTAACAGAAGCAGTAATATTGATTAGGGTGATTCTATGGCTTCTAGCAACAAGGTTGGGCACTTTCTTGATTTGTGGTTTTCTCTGTCTCGGTAAGAAATGGCCGTTTATCAACATCTTCTCAAACATCTCTTTGGATAAAAGAGAAAAGATTGTGCAGAGGGCTCTCAAGCTTAGGTTCCTCACTCCTTTTAGACTCGCATTCGCTTACATCAAAGTCCTATGCCTCTTTGTTTTCTTCTCTTGGGTAAATATTATTTCTCCAACCTTGCTACAAGCTTCTTTTTTCAATTAACATGAATGGACGGAGTTCAAATCTCCTTGGAACAATTGTAAAACGACTATTTAATTAACGCCACTTTGATAAATCATAATTTCGTCATTTCCCAATATTTGACAATTTTATACCATAAAAACTGGTTAAATTATTAAAAATCTTTGACAACAATCATAATAACTTATAGCTCAGATAAGATTGATTTGGATTAGTTGAAAATGCAAAAGAATTTACACTCACCACAATACATTAAAATTAAACTTCTTATTGAAATATACCAATACTTAAGAAAGTGGACATTTTGTAGGTTGATGAAAATGGTGATAATCCAGCATGGAAAGCCATTGGATATGAGGTATCAACAGTTGATGAGAAAATGACCAAAGTCAACAAAAAGAGACCCCTTGAAAAAGGAATTATTGAAACCATGTATGAACATGACACAACTCTTCAACAATCTCTATCTAACAAAGGCCTCAATGTCACACTAGACTCCAAAAACAACATCCTCAAAATCAAATGTGATGCAGTAGTTGTTGGTTCTGGCAGTGGAGGAGGTGTTGCAGCTTCTGTCCTTTCAAATGCAGGCCACAAAGTGATTGTTCTAGAGAAAGGAAATTATTTTGTTCCCGAAGATTATTCATCACTAGAAGGTCCTTCAATGGACCAACAATATGAAAAAGGAGGTATGTTAGCTTCTGTTGATTCAAGAATAGTTATTTTTGCAGGTTCAACAGTAGGTGGTGGTTCAGCTGTTAATTGGTCAGCTTGCATAAGAACACCACAGAATGTGTTGAAAGAATGGTCAAATGAACACAAACTTCCCCTCTTTGAAAGCTTAGAGTATCTATCTGCTATGGAAACTGTTTGTGAGAGAATTGGTGTCAATGAAAATTGTACACAAGAAGGATTCCAAAATCAAGTATTAAGAAAAGGGTGTCAAAATCTTGGCTTAAAAGTTGATTATGTGCCAAGAAATTCACCAGGGAATCATTATTGTGGTTCATGTGGTTATGGTTGTCCAAAAGGCGAGAAGCAAGGGACTCAAGCTACATGGCTTGTAGATGCTGTTGAAAAAGGTGCTGTGATCATAACAGGATGCAAAGCTGAGAGATTCTTGTTTGAAAATAATTATAGGAATGCCAATACCAGAAAGAAGAAGAAATGTGTGGGAGTGTTGGCCAAGACTTTAAACAGTAGAGTCACAATGAAGCTACAGATTGAGGCTAAAGTGACAATTTCTGCAGGTGGGGCAATTCTTACACCACCATTAATGATCTCTAGTGGTTTAAAGAATAAAAACATTGGTAGGAATCTTCATCTCCACCCTGTGCTAATGACTTGGGGATACTTCCCAGAATCAAAATCAGATCTCAAAGGTATTAAAAATATACAATTTTGTCATAGTTTAGTTAGTTTTTTTTAACCATACTATTGGTGAAAAGTTATCACTGATTTTCGAGATGACTAATCTCCGCCACAGAACCTGACTGGTCAATTTTAGTGGGGTGTACCCTCCCAACCACCATTCACAAGGCTCAAACCCGAGACTTTGTTTAAGATATCCAAGTTCATTTCCAGTCATACTAATGTAAAGAGTGTTAAGAGTTTAGTTTGTTAAGATTTCAGTTAGTTTTTCAATCTTCTCCTAATATCTTAACTAGTTACATGTTTGGTACACGGTGTATTGGAGTGATATTCGAATGAGGGGATTTTAATAACCAAACTCACCGCGATATCAAACAAACACAAACTAAACTTTGACCAAGCTTATTTTTCCTATGAGCTAAATTTTCATCTATTTGATTTGTCACAGGTAAAATCTATGAGGGAGGTATAATCACATCTGTCCACAAAGTATCGTCGTCATTAAATGATCATTCAATATCAGATACAAGAGCAATAATTGAGACACCATTACTAGGACCATCATCATTTGCGTCAATATATCCATGGGAATCAGGACTTGACTTCAAACAAAGAATGCTAAAATATCCAAGAACAGCACATTTAATCACAATAATAAGAGACAAAGCAAGTGGACAAGTAAAAACTGAGGGAAGAATCAGCTACAAATTGAATTCAATTGATAGAGAGAATATGAGAGCTGGTTTACAACAAGGACTGAGAATTCTAATAGCAGCAGGAGCAGTTGAAGTAGGAACACACAGAAGTGATGGCCAAAGAATTAAGTGTAATGAGAATACTAGTGAAAAGGAAATCGAAGAGTTTATAGATAGTGTTTATCCAATGGAAGGAGCATTGTCACCAGGTGAGAATTGGAATTTGTATACTTCTGCTCATCAGATGGGGAGTTGTAGAATGGGAGTGAATGAAAAGGAAGGTGCAGTTGATGAAAATGGTGAGAGTTGGGAAGCTGAAGGGTTGTTTGTTTGTGATGCTAGTGTGCTTCCAACTGCTGTTGGTGTTAATCCTATGATCACTATTCAGTCCACTGCATTTTGTATTTCAAATAGGATTGTAGATTTTCTTGGAAAGGAGCAAGAATCAAAAGATTGTTGATTTTTTTTACGCATATTTGAGTTGACAATATGTCAGATGAAATCAAGGTGAACCACGTTAATTTTTGCAAAAGCTACACTTTATAGAGCTTCAATTAAATGACAATGTCAGTATGAGTTTGTTAAACTCACCGTGACAAAATAAAAGATCATTAAATTATTGTAATATGTACTCATGTTTGATTATCAAATATAAGTTGTAATCATATCTTAAAAATATTAAACTTTATATGTGAGATGGAAGTTTCATTTTCAAGCATCTTTGTGTTGATTAAGTTATATGTGAGATATGAGCAACAGAGCTGGGCATGGATTGTGCAAAGAAAGTTAAGAAGCTATATTAGTTTTCAGATGTAATTCTAACATGAATAAGATATATGTTTCTTTTTTATAAGGAAAATGCTAACTTATATTTAAAGGGTGTTGCTAACCAGTGTTCCGAGTTATTAGATAAGAAACAATAAATAGGCAATAAATAGATGAATTTCACTTGATTTACCTCAATTAAAGTAGGAAATAAGTCAACTAATTAAAATAAAAAATAGTTGTATTTAATACGGCAAATTTCCTTTCCTTTACACAGCTAAACAGCACATGCACGCGTGCTTCTCTTCTTTTCCTCGTGATTTCAATTTCGGGAATGCTCCCACTCCCATTATCGTTGCCTTCATTTCTTAATAATTTTTTTTGGCTTAAATGCGTTTTTAGTCCCTTAACTATTTATTTGGTATCGCTTTGGTCCCTTAACTAAGAAAAAATTGTTTGAGTACTTTATTTTTATCTCCGTTACTTGTTTAGGTCCCTTCCGTTAAAAAAATTCAAAAAACTGTTAGGATTTATATTATTCATCTTCTTCCTTCTCCTTTCATCATCTTTTTCATCATCTCCATCATCAAACCAATTCACTAAAGCCTATGCATAATTAGTAACATATCCAATTAAAAAGGAAAGTACGCGCGCGCGTATTAATTCACATGGATATTATGTTTCTAATTCACAGGGATATTTATTATGTGCATTTGAGAGAGTATTGAATACAGCTTCTTTTTTTTTTTTTAAGAAGTATTGAATACAGCTTTTATTAATTTTAATTAGTTGACTATAATTTCTCATTTTAATTGAGGTAAAATAAATGAAATCCATCAATTTAATGTTCTTTAACCAGTGCCCCGGACCCAAAATATAATTAGTTTATCTTTATATAGACTATGCGTTTTTTTAGCTTGTCCGACCGCCAACCATATCAAGTCAAGGTCCATTAATTTTGGGTCTTTTTTAAATATATAAAATTGACTTGTAACTAATTAATCATACAATAAATAAATAGAGTAGTACAAAAGGATGTACATATTAAAGGTGTCTACCTATCCTTCCTTATAGAAAACATAATAATCACACATTAATAATTGTAGCTTATATACTTATGGGAAATATTAACTAGTGTCTAGGGTTGGGAATAGGTCAGGCCAGTCCAGGCTTTGATAGGTTTGAGTCTGGCCTACGAAAAATTTTACAAGCATGAGCCTGGCCTATGGCCTATCATAGGTCGTTTTTCTTGGTCTGGTCTAGCCTATTTAAAAGCTTGGACGGGCCTGAAAGCCTACTTACAAGCCCACTTTACATTAAGGTCATCAAATAGTTCATTTTGCCTACTAAATAGGCTAAACAGGCCTTAAAGCCTACTTAAAAGTCTATTTCACTACAAGTAAATTTTAACTAGATTAAAGCTTACTTAAAAGCCAATAACAACAAAGCCGATTAAGGAACTAATAGATAGAGAAAATATGTTTATATTTTTAATGTATGCAATTATTTTAATATAAAAAATACACTTTTAAATAAATAAGTATTATTATGCCGACCTATTAGGCTTAACATGCTTTTCTGGAACCTAAGCCTAACTAAATAGGCTTTCTAAAAAGCCCAAGTCTAGGCCTATCTACTAAACAGGCCAGGCCAAAATAGGCCAGGTCGTAGGCCCCTGTAGGTCGGCCTGGCCTATTCCCAACCCTACCGGTGTCCCCGGGGCACTGGTTAAGGATACAAAAAAAAAAGGTATTACCATAAAAGGAAACTATTTTAGACTTTTTATAAATTAATTACACAATTTAATGCATTAACTACTATATAATTTCTTTTTTAGTATCCTTAATTAGTGCTCTGGAGGCACCGATTAGCATTTCCCATAAGTATATAAGCTACAATTATTAAAGTGTATGTGTGGATGTAGAAATTTACATGATTTTGGTATGTCTGATTATTATGTTTTCCGTAACCAAGGATAGGTAGACACCCTCAAAATGTACATCCCTTTGTACCACTCTGAAAAATTCAGTTAACCAAATATATGGTATGTGTAACCACATTTTTTAAGTTGTGTGACCGCTAGTTTTCCATAATTTATTTGGTTAAATAAGTGGAAAAATAGTGGTCACGCGCATTTTAGTTGCGCTTGACCACATTTTTTAGCTTCTAAATTGTGGTCACACATACCATATATTTGGTTAACTGAAATTTTTCAGAGTGGTACAAAAGGGTGTACACATTAAGGGTGTCTACCAATCTTTATTCGTTTTCTTTATGGGCTGTCTGATTTTGTGTTAGAATTGACTTTGTACCTAAATTTCGGTATAAGTGATAAAAAAAAAACTTTTCTGCGGTATGTTGAAAAACTTCAACTAAATTATAATTGACATTTTGTCGTTGAAATTTAAAGTTTTCTTTTTTGAATAGCACATGTTAGTATGTTAATTGTTATGTAATGCATTGGTTAATAGCTATCAATTGTGATTGTGTCTATTCTTTAATCAATCACGCTGATAAAAAAAACTATGTCTTTTTAACTATGAATTTTTTAATTACTCTAAAGAGTCTTAAGTATGGTGATTGAGTGTTTTTTTGAGCTAGTGAACTAAGAAATGCATAAAGTACGGTAAAGCAAAATGATAAAGGAGAAAATTGAGTAAAAAGATTGTTTTATTGATTGTGTGTGTCGAATTTTTTTACAAGTACAGTAGGTACTTGTATACAAGCAATAGTCCTACTAGCCAAAGCGACGTGGCATACAAAATTTAGTCTTCCTTGACTAATCATGCGGGTAGTGTGTGAATTCTCTCAGTGTTGGGGGTACGTGACGCCCCATGTTTAACTTGATCTTACCTATTTCGTGGTATTTCTTGTTTACTTTATCAACGCATGTGCAACTTTCTTAGAACATGCTTTCGTGCTCATAGCTACTTCAATTGGTGGTACTACAAATATGAAATACGGGTAAAATGCTAAATTGTCTAGTTCCACTAAGTTTTGACTAATTTGAACCTAGTAGACTTGAGAAAGATTCGATTAACTCGTATTCAACTACATTTACACCCATCTATCCTTTCATCAAATGAGGGAAAATTGCATGAGCTTAAATTCCTTTGTCTCTCGATTTTGGCTAGCAAGTTATTTATTTTAAGGTGAAAGCACATTTATTTTTAAAGTGAAAGCATTTCAATAAATTAGTTTACTTGAAGGGAGTGTCTTGTTGTATGGTTACAAGGTGTGAACACAACATTTAGACAACGTACATAAAAAAATTAAAATGTAGATAGAGAAAAAATTTAATAATGTATATTTCAAAATAATTAAATGATGCATAAGTTGATGTGTGTGTCTAAATAAAATTTTCTTTGAGTTGTGACCAATCAAATATTTCTCTTACTTGAAATTGAATCATGATAAGCTTCCAAGAGTTCAAATCTGATTCCTTGAGCTCTAAGAAACCGTTGGCACAATGTTAACTTAAGGGTTTGAACTGCACATGTTAACTCATATATAGAGCAGGGCTGGACCTTGAGGAGTACAAACAGCTCAATGGAGTTGCGCCTCCCCAAGGTATGGGCCTAAAAAAATAATTATAGTCCAGTATCATAACATATAAATATGCTTAGCTACACCACCATGCTTCTATTAATTAAGAAAGACGTCTATGGTCCCATAGTTTGACATGATGCGACATTTTATACATTAAATATTTGTGACTCACTGTTCTATAATACAGTATTATCATATTCATACTACGTACCATAAAGAATTTTAAATTATCATCATTATTTCTTATGTATACGGATTTCATTTTCAATTTAAATAGCAGATTGCTCTTTTAAAAAAATTGTGTTTTTATTTTTTTACGGGCCTCTTTGTGCTTACAGAGTCGAGCCTCTAGATTCATAGGAACGGATCTATATAGAGAGAGGAAAACCAAGTAGTTGACATCCTTGCTAATCATGGCTTAAACTTGAATTCTATCATCTGTATATTGGCAACATGATCCTATTTGCATTAGAGAAAGTTATGTAAAAAAACAAGTTAGGGTGGCAACATGTTCTATCAACTTAAGATTATGTACTTGAGTTTTGTCTTAGTCTCTCCTCTTTTAGTTTTTCTCATCTCCTTTTTAATGAATTTTGGGTTGGATAACACCGTAGCTACTAACATTTTTTTAAAAAATTAATCATAATCAAATTAAATATATAAAATTACTTATATTCAAAAATATGTCGGACAGAAATTCATCCAAATACATGTTAATTTTTGTCCTAGTCTAAGTTGCAGCTTGAATGATAACTACAGTGTCGGAACCAAAAGAAAAATAAAAAGTTCAGATGAGCAACCAAAATAAACTATAACATATAAACACAAAATTTATGTTTTAATAAGCATAAGTAGAAGGATTCTTTTGGTTATAACATTAAGTTACAAACTTTATCATTAAAAATTAAACTACATGTCATCAAAATTTAAAATAATTCTCTATGCATTACGAGTGATTTGGAATAATCAATTATAGACTCAGAGGAGAAAGGAAAGTGTAAATATAACATGTACCAATAAGAGGGTGAAGGTTTACCATAATATATTTGTTTTAAAAGAGAATAGTAATTTAGACTCAAAGGAGAAAGGAAAGCGTAAATATCATGTGCCGATAATAGGGTAAAGGTGTACCATAATATAATTTTGGCTTAATGATTTGATCTCTTAAGTTATTTGTTGGTTACATTTTAGTCTTATAAGTTATTAACGTTACAATTTGGTCCATTTAAGTCATCTTCCGACTTCCGACAACCAAATAAATTCCCACCGTCAAAACCGTTAAGTCAATATTTAAGGTGGATACACATTGCAAGTTGTCACGTCACCGTTCACATGTGCCTATTTAACGTTTTGGCAAAAGACTGACGGTGAGGATTTACTTGGCTAACAAATACTAATTTAAGGACCAAATTGTAACGTTAATATCTTATGAAACCAAAATGTAACCAACAAATAACTCAAGGGACCAAATCATTAATTAAAGCCTATAATTTTTCTATAAAAAAATTCCTTTTTTTGGGTGGGCCATGACCCGTCTAAGTCTTAACGTGGCTCTGCCACTTACTACAATTTATTTAGTTGTGCGATTTAATTATTATTGAAGTAGCAGTATTTTGGTTATGTAATAAATATAGTAATTTTTCAATGTATAAATTTTTTAAAATAAGAGCAGTGCTATATACAGTGAGAGAAAACTTCTCGAGTGATTCACGAAATATTCTCAACCAATTAAAACTTGGGAATGGCGGAATAAACGCAAAATGCGAAAATCATGGGTGCCTGGGTTAATAGAAGGGATAACGCTACTGTTACAAATTCAATGTTCATGATACTTTCTTGAAACATATTGTCGCAGAAACAACATTTTTCTTAAAATAATCCTTGTGCAATTTGTTATTAGTCAAAATAGTCTTTGATGTTAAAATGTTTCATTAATATTATCATATTAGTCCTTTAATATATTTACTTATCATTATATCAGACCTTATAAGTCCTTATTTATTGTCTTTTTAGTCCTTATATAAAAAGAGTTATTGTAAATATAATGGATTTTTTTAGTGTCAATGACTATTTCGACTAACAGAATACACAATCAAATACTATTTTAAAATTTTGATATATTATGAGACCATTGTAAATAATCATTGCACATTTGGATGTCAAAGTGATTATTATTCCATTATTTTTCATGCAAGTGGATGCATTTTGAGTGTTGAAAATCAAAGTGATGTGATGTGTGTTTATTGAGCTTTGCTCGGTTGCCAACTTTTCCAACTTCTTAAATTTGTTTTTGAGCAATGATATATGACCAATCATCAAGTGACAACTTCCATGACAACTTTCATTTCCTCTATTTCTATTGGTAAAAAATAATAGAGAGAGAGAAAGGAAGAGAGAGAATAAAAATATAATATGAGTATGAAAGAGAAAGTTGTAAAAAAATTGTTGCAAAATGGTTGTATAAATATCATTTCTCTTTGTTTTTTTTGAGGAAGTTCTTAAATATGGTTTGACAGTTTGACCAATTAATAACTTACAATAAATCATATATTTATAAGGGTTTTGTCTAATATGTGTAACATTATATTGCATATGTTAAAACAACTAAGGTTGTGTTTGGTAAAAATAAGTTATAAGTTAGCTGATAGCTGATCAGCTAGCTGGTGGCTGAAAAGTTAGCTTATAGCTGATGGTTGATAGCTGATAGCTTATAGTTGAAAATATAGCTTATTAAAATTAAAGTGTTTGGTAAAATTAACTGTTTAAATGACTGATAAGTATAAAATGACATAAAAGAACATATTTGATTATTTTTATTTCTTTATAAATCACATATATGATTTTTTTCTTAATGTATTTCTTTTTAATATTTCAAAAAAAAAGTTCATCTCCAAGATGAAAAATGTATTTTATGAATTTAATTGTCATTTTTCATTTAATTTTTTTTTATGAATTTTATTTAACTATGCTAGTTAAACGTAAAAATTTAAAAAGCTAACTTTTTTAATTCTCCTACCAAATTTTCATTTTCCTACCAATATTTATTCGTTCTCCCCTAGCAATCATAAAGAGAATTGATGTTTTTACATTAAAATGTTATTCGTATTTTGCACGGAACATAATTCTGGATTTCATTTATTTGTGCATTTTTAATTCCATTCCATGTTTATTGGCATTTGGTAGAGTATGCTTTCCGAATCATTAACGGTACTTGCGTGAAAAAAGTTTGTACGATTTATCATCAAAGGAAGTTTTTAGGAAACGTGTTGGCCGTTTAAGTGGGGTTAGTGGGCGGTTAATTGTTTTACAAAAATCTAAAAATAATACTAAAACTAAAACAATAAGGTTAAAAATGGAATAAAATGTAAAAAGCTAAAAGCTACAAGCTCAAAAGCTACTTGAATTAACTTCTGAAAAAACGCTATAAGCTAATGAGAAAAGTTTTTTTACCAAACACATCTCAATCTATCAAAACAAGCTTATAAGCTAGTCCAACAAGCTATAAGCTAACTTATTTGTGTTACGAAACACAGTCTAATAGTAGTAACTTTTTTTTGGAAAACAACAATTATTTATCCAAAAGTTTTATTCTTAATATTAAATGTACAAGTTCTAATACAAAATTTCTACTTTTAATTTTTAAGATATGCAAATTTGCACATGATAGAAAAACTCTAAAAATTACATATGCAGTCATAGGTGTTTTTTCTTGAATTGATTATTTATGTTATATTTTATTAGGTTAAATATGTTTTTGTTCTTATACACTAGCGGAAAGACGAGCACCATCGTGCCCATCTGTCCGCTCTTTCTACTGCGCTAACGCACGTGATTATTTTATTATGTTTGTTTGTATAATTTTGATTAAATTTTAAAATATTAATAAAAATTATTGATATATTGATTTATAAACAAAATATTGTCAAGGCATATAAACAAAATAATGATTTATTTTAAAAAATAAATCACGGTTCTCTTTATTTAACAAAATAAATCATAGGTCATCATCGACACCGACATTACATACGTTGCTCAAGCTATATTGCCTTTATTAAACAAAATAATGATTTATTTAATAATTAAAAAAAATCATGGTTCTCTTTATATAAATAAAGTCACACTATCATAGTTTGTATAAGCAATTATAAACCAGCAAACTCAAATAATCCTTGAAATTAATCGTAAACAATTTGAATCATAATCACTTATAAACCAGCAAAGTCAAATAATCCATAAAATTAATCGACTTTGATTAGTTATAACATGAAAGAAAAAGAAAAAAAACATACAGGTTAATTCTGAATTCTGATGCAGAGGGCTGAGAGAGGTTAAGAAAAACTAAATAATGCGGGAACGAACTATGAACTGTGAGAACCCTACTTATTAATATTTATGTTTAATATAGTGCTAACAAATCTTTTTCTAAAATATTGAGTCCTAATTTTTTTTAGATGATTTAAAGTCCAATCTTTAACAATATTTTTTGCTCACGTTTGTTACTAATATTTTTTTTAGAGGATTTAAAGTCCAACCTTTAACATTATTTTTTGCTCACGTTTGTTACTAATTTTTTTTAGAGGATTTAAAGTGCAATCTTTAACATTATTTTTTGCTCACGTTTGTTACTAATCTTTATTTTAGAGGATTTAAAGTCCAATCTTTAACATTATTTTTTGCTCACGTTTGTTACTAATCTTTTTTTAGAGGACTTAAAGTCCAATCTTTACCATTATTTTTTGCTCACGTTTGTTACAGTTGATCAAAGGCTAAGGAAGAGTAACTTATATTAATAAAATAAAATAATATGGAAATATTGTTTTTTGTGTAAGGGATATGAAAATACTTGACAATCTTTGTCGGCTGTATTGAGGGGAACAACACAGATGTACAACATAAAAGCGGCTCATAAAAAAGTAACATGAGTTTTTGTTTTGTGCTTGTCTTTTGTGAGTTTGATCTGTGGTTACGGAGGTAAAAGAGGGTTAACGGGGACGATTAGTGACATGGATTAGTAATCCACATGTTATTTTATAATTGGCTAACAGTAATAACAATTCATAAGGAACAATGTGTAAGTTTTCTCCTTAAATTAAATTTATTCTTATTTATTTGTTACATGTGTTATTTGTATTTAAAATTACGGGTATTTTTGGAACGAAAAGTCAAACCCAAAAGTGTGCTGAAAGGGGGTAGTTTTCTTTATATATAGTATAGATATGTTAATTTTTCGTTTTAATCCCTTTAAAAATTTCTTCAACTTTTAGTCCTCTAAAAAAATATCATCTTCACTTTTGATCCCTCCTTTAAAGTAAACCCACGTAGAATTTATATTTTTGAATAATTTTTTTTAGTAATTGCTTATTCTCCAAGTCACCAAAGATTTTTCCTTAAAAGCAAGCACTCCTAACTGAGAATCAGATCTTGTCCGGTGGTTCCTCCAACCTTACTCAGCAGCAATTTCTATGGCTTTCATGAGGCTGCCATTAAAACTTCCATTCAAAAATAGAAAATGAATAAATTTCCTCATAAAAATGAATAAATTACTCTCCTTAATTTTACAAGATAATGACAAAAATCTCAACCAAATACAGTTGTTTTCATAATTAGATTAGGGTGTCAAATTGAGACATGAATGACGAGCATATCAAATGGGATATTGATATACTACCACAAAAGAAAATAATAAATGGGAGTACCCCAAAATAAAATAATAAATGCAGAAATAAATGTTTCCAAGCCGCAACTAACACTTTGTTTTTTTAAATAAAATTGAAAAGTAGGTATGGATGATGATGTACTCCGTATCTTGCAAAGAATATTAAAAAACTACATTAAGCACGTGATTCTAATGACCTGAATAAGATCTCTTTCTTTTAGATTTTGATAAAATTGATTCGGAAGAATATGGTGCTAGTAGAGGAAGAGAGAAGCTGGATGTTGAGGATTAATTAGAGGGAGTACTGATGGTAATTTGATATGTGGCAAAATTCTGGGTGCTTATTGGTTTGAAATTGGCCTTTGGTAAAGGTTAAAGATTGGTATAGCTTTGTATGGACTTGAAATTGGTAGTGAATAGTTTTCTAAATTTTTAGTGGTAGTATAATGGGAGGTTGATTCAGAGAGTTGGACGATTGCTAGAGTTGAATTGAGAGATTAAGGTGCATAATTCATACCCTATGATAAATTGTATTTTTGGTATGTTAGCATGGTTTCACTCCGATGACATAGTTTTTGGTGACATCGGTTTTTACTCTCCATTTAATTTCTCTCTATTTTTCTTTATCCTTTGGACTTGGGCACTTTTTCTTTGTAACAAAATAATGGTTTTAAAATATTTAGTTACAAAATTAAGAAATGATATTTTTTTAAAAAAAACTATGTGGAATGGAAATGAATAGAATTTTGAGAATTCCACGTCTAAATCTGATTTATTCACCCCATCCAAACAATGTACAAAGTTTCTGATATAGAGACTAAACAGACGATCCTCAAAAAAAAAAAATTACTGAACAGACGTAAGTAAAGATACACTTAACATAAAGAACTAAAAAAGTTGAAAGATAAGGTAAAGTGCAAAAGGAAAATAAATAAATTGCGGATAAATTTTTACGATCAAAAGAAGATGCTAAGTGAAAACAAAAAAAAAATCCAAAAGAAAAACATATAAAACTTATAATTAAATTTATAATTCATATTACAAGATGCAACATTGATTACAAAAGGGTTTAACCAAAAGTTGAATCGCACCCATACTAATTCATATTAAATTTATAATTCGAATTTCGTGCTCATCTTTCGGCTCTTTTTATTACGTTAATGCGTGTAAATTATGTATGATATTTTATATAAAATTTTGATTTTGATTAAAATTATAAGTAAAAATATTTCCTTAAAAAAATTGTGACTATCAAATTGTATGAAATCCAAAAAACCATGTTTATCTTTTTCAATAACAGCAGTAATTTAAACAATATAATATAAATCCTTATCTCTTTAGTACCACTAAAAATATATCATTAATGTAAGAAAATTTGTTTTGTTTAACGATATAATTGGAATATAAAAAAATTCAGCCCAAAATCTCAATCCCCTTCATATATAAATAATATAAATTCTTTTTTTTTTTTTAGGGAAAATAATATAAATTCTTTTTTTTTAATACCACTAACAATATAACATTAATATAGAAAAATATGTTTAAAGGTATAATTTGAATTATAAAAATAATAGCCCAAAAATTTAATGTTTTGTGATATTTAGTGGGATATTTAAGTTATTTGAGTTTCTTTCGAGATGATTTTGTGGACCGTTTGTTTCATTTATTTTTTTTAATATTTGAGATTAATTTTATCAATTTGTTTGTATTGAAAATTGAGAGCAACTTAGGAAGGAGAAAAAACCAGCTAAAGGAGACTATATTATTTAGGGTTAAATAAGTTTTCCGTCCCTATAAATATAGCGAATTTTGATTTTCGTCCCTAAAAAATTAAACTGAATGTTTTCATCCTCATAAAAAAGTTTATTTTGTTTTTT
>Ga0315914_1004030_pt1 | contig 22062 bp, 17 predicted proteins | sample MpolenodulesMG_FD_203920 | JGI IMG/M metagenome (GOLD analysis project Ga0315914, IMG submission 203920) | Medicago polymorpha root nodule microbial communities from Los Angeles, California, United States - elongated nodules | ecosystem: Host-associated > Plants > Roots > Nodule | place: USA...
ATTTTCCTACAAAGAGTTGGCATTAGATGTGAAAAGCATAATTGAATGATTCTTCAGTATTTGTGAGCTTTTCGCAGGATAACTTGCAAAACAAGTAATCAAAGTGCCTAAAATATATAGTCTATTTAGCTCCTTTTTGACACTTATTAGTAGGCCAATATTCAAACCATTTTGAGCCATTATATTTTCGACCAAATTGGCTATATTGTTATGCACTTCTATGTTTTGTTGTTGGACATCCCTGACAACTTCATCAGCATTATTATTTCTATCCACCAATATCACTTCAGGTTGACCCTGAATTACTGGTTCGACCGGTTGGGGTTGAGGCACATGTTGTGGTCTTTGAACCATTGGTTCGATCAACCGCAAAGAAATCTGATATCCTCCCCGTTTGAGTGGTTAAGGCTTGGTAACTCCGGTTTGTGTACCTTATTAAAGGATTAAGCACGGTACCAATTTGTTGTGTTAAATCTGTGACTATGTCAACGTTGGTAGAGTATTCCAACCAAAAATGCTAGAACTTCAGGGACTATGTATGTTGTGCATCGTGAACGGATTTGCTTGGTCTGCAAATGCGGGCTCACTATTATGTACATTTTCCATCATCGAAGTTGGCATACCATACGGTTGTTCCCTAGAAAGGTTCTGCATACTTGTATTTCGATCATCAAGCCTAGGCCTGACTAAAGGAGAACTTTGAGTACTGGTAGTCGAAGGAACACAAGCAGTGAATGGGGGTATAACGGTTCCCATTTCTGGCCGTGTCATCGGAACAGACGTAGAAATGTTTAAGGGAGTGGTTACTCCCATTTCCGTCGAAACTGGAAAAGCCATAGTTGCCCCCCACATGGGTCGACACGTTTAAATCTCCCAAAGGAGAGTTCCGTTGTAAAGGTTGTGTTTGTGAAGATGATTGTGAAGAGGATGAACTAGCACGAGCCATATATTTACCACTTCTCAAATGCATACACAAACAATTTGTTGTTTTTAGCAATAAAGTTACCCGGAAATAGTAACGAAATCCTAAAAAACGGATCTCACCAAAGAGATGGATTTTGAAAAACAGTTTTTTATGAAAAAGTTTTTGAAAATCAATTGCACAAACAGGGTCCCACTGGGCGTGCCAATTTGTTTGCTCGGCAAACTACAGGCTAGTTCTGATTATTACAAGCGAGACCGAACTAGAGATTTCAAGAGCATGTTGTGCAAAGGTTTTGATCGAAGAAAGGGTTTGAATAAGAGCCAGGAGATGCACTCAGGTTACTTAGAGAGCAGGACGAGTTTGTAAAGAAAAGGCACTGTCTCTCGACAGGTTTGAGATTGCAAACAAAAGCAACATAAAGTAAAAAGAAAAGATAAAAGGCTTTAAGCACGTAAACTTAAAGGAAAAGGTAAAATGCAATGCAATAAAATAAAGGTGGTCTAAAAATCAGTTTACATACATTTTGCATAACTCGTTTCCCTAGAACGCCGATAGTTTGAGTGTAGTAGAATTATACATTCTTCAGACTCTTGTGATCTTTAGCTTCTGATGATTTTCAGACTCTGTCGTCAGACTCTCTGTCAGTCAGCTTCTGATGGTCTTCAGACTCTTGTTGTCTTTAATTCTTGCAACATAAGCTTCCTTGATGTGAAATCCATTGCTCTCATTTGTTCTTTCTGAACCTATACTTGGTTTAAAGTCATACAACTTTTTGTCTATGGTCCTGCACACTTGAACAAATATTAGCATATCCAATTGACAATTTTTAATACCTTGTTATCATCAAAACTTAAAGTGGTATTATTACCACTTTTTAATACCTTTGTTCCAAAATCTTTTCCAAAGGACACAACTATAGCTTTGTACCGTTGCACTTGAGAATGTTTGAGGTAGTGGAGTTAGTGCCTTATAATGTGGAACTATTTCCTTTTCTAGAGGCTGGCTTTTGCTATATATGGAGAGAACAATCAGACTTGTAAATCATCTTTGAATCTTGGAATATTTGTGATAGTTGTTTTCCATGGAATCAAATTGATCAAAGCTTTATTTTCTTGTTCTTTACGATTCTGCACTTTTACATTGAGTCGTTTACTTTCATGTCTTTCTACTCCATCTCCTTAACCTCTTTGTCTACGATGAACATGAGTGAGTAGATCTCTTTGTCTTGGGATTTTTGGATGAGTCTAATAACTTAATTCCTATTAAACCAAGTCTAGAACCATGATCTTATTTAAATATATTTTCTAATCTAATTTCATTGTTTTCAAACTCAGTAACAAGTATTACACGAAGGACCGAAAGGTGAAGTTTAATAGTTGTTATTTCATCATCTCAAATATCAAATGAAGGATCGAAAGATGAAGTTTGATATTTGAACAAATGAAATTAGACAAGACGACACAAAACATGATGGGAACACCCCAAATGAATAGTTTTGTGAAGTATTGAGGCAATAAGTTTCGCTCTTAAAGGGTTTCAATAACAATCAACCATGAGAATAGGCGTGATTGTTATTGAAACACGCTCATGGATTCTGAAAGGAACCATGAAATACATTAGAGAAACTTGTCTTTAGAAACAGATTTAATTTAAGAGGAAAATATAGGTTTGGATTGTGAGTAATTTGTCATTTCGATGAACCAATAATCCCGAGACGCTTTTTATTATCTGAACTTTATATCAATCAATTTGTTTAATTTCTAAACTTTAAACCTTTCAGCTGATCATAATTAGAAAGAAAATCAGTAATTACAACAACTCCTTGTGGAATGATATTTTACTACTTCGATAGAACCGTGTGCTTGGAGATTTCGCTATCAAGTTTTTGGCGTCGTTGCCCGGGAGTTAGTAATATTGATTAACTCTTTAGTACCCGTTAGACTGAAATTTTTCTTTATCTTTTTACTTTCAACTTTTGGAAATTTTCTAATTCTTGAATGCGAAAAACCAAGACTCTTAGAGAATTCGTTCTTGAGATAGAAAGGTTCTTCCACGAAAGAAGAAGAAACACACACAATAATAGAAACGATATGGCTGAGGAACGCACTCTTATAGAGTATGCAACCCCTTATACGAAAGAGCCACACGTTTTTATTGTGTATCCGACGGTTGAAGCAAGTATTTTTGAAATTAAACCTGCACTCCTTAATTTAGTGCAGCAAAATCAATTTTCTAGATCACACACTGAGGATCTGAATCTTCATATTGCTACCTTTTTAAGACTCAGTGGAACTTTGAAAGAAAATGGAGTGACCCAAGAGGCCATAAGGTTGCACCTCTTTCCTTTCTCTTTAAGGGATAGAGCGAGTGCGTGGTTTTACTCCTTGCAAAATGGTTCTATTACATCATGGGATCAGTTGAGGCAAGCATTCCTCTCTCGATTCTTTCCCCCTAGTAAAACTGCTTAATTGAGGGATCAAATTAGACGATTCACTCAAAGAGATGGGGAATCTCCTTACGATGTGTGGGAGCGTTTCAAAGAAATGCTTAGGCTTTGCCCCCATCATGGTTTAGAGAAATGGCTAATTGTCCATACTTTCTATAATGGTCTTCTATATACTACAAAAATGATTGTTGATGCAGTTGCAGGTGGAGCTTTGATGAATAAAAATTACACAGCAACATATGCTTTGATCGAGGACATGGCTCAAAACCACTATCAGTGGACAAGTGAAAGAGCCATCACCGATGTTGCTCCTTCACCCTCTAAAAAAGAGGCAGGTATGTATGAAGTTTCTGTCCTTGATCATTTGAATGCTAAGGTGGACGCACTTTTTCAAAAATTTGATAAATTAAGTGTAAGTGCTGTCACACCTGCTCCTATTTTACCACTATGTGAAGTTTGCGGAATAGTCGGTCATATCGGCGTTGAATGCCAACTAGGTAGTGTTGTTGAAAGTCCTGAGCAAGCAAACTATGCTCAATATAATCAAGGATTTAAGAAGAATAAAAAAATTTATGAAAATCCTCAAAATCCTTTTGGACAACAAACAACCCGACCCGGTTTTGCAAACAACCAAAGAGGTCCTCAAAAATCCAACTTGGAACTTTTGCTAGAAAATTTTGTAATGGGTCAAACCAAACAAACCCAAGAATTGAAAAACCAAACTGGATTTTTGAATGACTCTCTTATTAAGCTCACATCAAAAGTGGATTCTATTTGCACTCACAACAAAATGCTTGAGACTCAAATCTCCCAAGCAGCCCAACAAGTGGCCTCTTCCTCACAAACTCCTGGAATCTTTCCGGGTCAGCCTGAAACCAATCCCAAAGCCCATTTAAATGTTGTTACCCTTAGGAATGGTAGGAAACTAGAAGAGCCTCAAGTGAAAGATAGGGCTAAAGAGAGTGAGAAAGTGAGTAATAAACCACAAAGTGATGAAGCTGAGGTAGAAAGTGAAAAGCCAAAAACTCCACCACCTTATAAGCCGAAAATTCCATTCCCACAAAGGCTTGCTAAACCTAACATGGATGCCAATTTAAAAAGTTTGTTGACATGCTGAAAAAAAATATACATAAATGTTCCTATTACTGAAGCTTTGTCTCAAATGCCTCTCTATGCAAAAAATTTGAAAGATATTTTATCAAAGAAAAGAAAAATAGAGGATGATGAGACAATATCTTTAACAAGAGAATGTAGTAATGTCATACAAAAGAAATTGCCTCCAAAGCTCGAAGATCACAGTAGTTTTTCCATCCCTTGTGTGATTGGAAAAGAAACCATTGAGAAAGCCATGTGTGATCTAGGGGCTAGTGTTAGCTTGTTTCCCTTATCCCTCTTTAAGAGGTTTGGTATAGGTGAGTTGAAACCTACTAGGATGACCTTGCAGTTGGTCGATCGTTCCATTATCTATCCTGCCGGAATTTATGAGGATATCCCCATTAAGGTGGGAAAAATTTATATCCCGACGGATTTTGTAGTAGTGGATATCAAGGAGGATTCTCAAATTCTAATCCTTCTAGGAAGACCATTCCTCACTATTGCGGAAGCTGTTATTGATGTTAAGAAAGGTAAGATAGCTTTTCATGTAGGTGATGAGAAGGTAGAGTTTGAAATTTCCAATTTGATGAAGGGTCCCTCTATTTTTGATTAATGTTGTATGATTGATGTTATTGATCATTGTGTGAAAGAATGCTTCCTAGCGTCATCTCCACATGATGATCCCTTTGATCCTTTTTGAAGGTATTTTTGATCGTCAAGCTAGTGACGTAAAAAGAGCGCTGCATAGGAGGAAACCCATCGGTTAATGTCATTTGCCTTGTTTATGTTTTGCAGAATAATAGAAGAAAATCCGCATAAAGGAATCAATAAATTCCACGTACAATAGGTGCACTCACCTAAGCAACATTAAATCATGTGAGCTTTCCTTTTTCCTTTTTTCCTTTTTCCAATTTTATCTTTTTGAGTCATTGAGGACAATGCTTAGTCCAAGCATGAGGGAGTTAGTAAAGTGTCTTGTTTAAGTTTAAGTGTCTAGTCGCTAAGTGTCTTAGTGTTTTGAATTCCCTTGCATTTGAGTTTTTGCTTGTTTTGTAAGTGAAGGGAAAAGTGTAAACAACATGTCTGTTTTATGTTATGTAATGTGATATAAAAAAAATATAAGTTTCTTCCAAAAGGCCGTTTAAGGATGACTATGTACATGAAAACTAAATTTTGTGTTTTGATTGTTCTTGCTATACACGGATCAGTTTCAATGTGAAATTCTCTCTTTGAGAAAAGCACAAAGTTGCAGTCTTTGAGTAAGTGTGTAGGTAGATATTTTAAGGATCACGTTCTAACTTCAATAGTAAATTAACCCTCAAAAGTTTTAAGAGTAAAAGTAGTATAAGTTTGTGTGGGAAACAAAAAGTTCAAAAATAACGTGACCGTAAAGAAACCGGTAATGGTTGGTCACCAAAACATCAAATAAATGATCAAGTGCCTAAAACTGGTTGATTATCAAGAGGGTCGAAAGAATATATATATATATATATATATAAGTGGACATCATTAAATTGGGTTGGTAGGAGCTGTCCTCACTGGCCTTCCAGGGAAGATTTGGTTAACCTGAAAATTAATGTAGCTTCTATAAATTCCTTCTTCCTAATAAATGTCAAATGATCAAATAATTCCCACCTCTCTTATATGAAATGAAGACAGAAATTTTTTCGGTTGGTTTAGTATTAAAGTTAGAACCTGTTTCCTCATAATACCTCTTACACAGGCGCAAGAAAAAGCTGGACTACACACACTCACTTGAAATTTGTTGTTGGGTTGAATAGGTCCATGAGAAGCACTTGAGGTTATGATAAGTGTACGCTAAAAACAAAGCCTTGGAGGAAACAAAAGTTTTTAATTTATGTTGTTCATGTTGTTATTGTTGTCATGTTGCTAAAGTTCTTTGCCTTTTGCTTGTGGACAAGCAAAGATTCAACCATTGGGGAGTTTGATAAGTCGTAATTTAGATGGTTTTTAAGTATTTATTTTAATAGAATTTTGTTTGTTTAAGTTTCATTTTAGAACTATTTTACTGCAAATTTGTTCGTTTTATTTTCAGGATCACAAATGATGGATGATCAAGTCTTTGAGCAAAAGAATGGATTAAGATGCATGATTAAAACGAAAAAAATTCTCTCTATCGCGCCACCCCTAACCTTTTCATCCAAACCCTTTCCACTATGTAACTTTGGTAGGTGGTGGTGCGACGGGTTCTTGCTCCGGACCATCCTTGTTCCGTTGGAGCCGCCGCTGATTCTTGGGTCGATTGTTGCTCTTCCGGCGGTGGTCGTTTCTGGTTGCTTTGGTGGTTTTAGCTTCTGATGTAGGGTGTTATAACGGCGTGGGTACGTAGCTTCTCTGTCATCGTTTCGTTTGCGTTTCAAAACCGGATCTGTCTCCACGAATATTTGTGACAGTTGTTTTCCATTGAATCAAATTGATCAATGCTTTATTTTCTTGTTCTTTACGATTTTGCACTTTTACATTCAGCCGTTTACTTTCATGTCTTTCTACTCCATCTCCTTAACCTCTTTGTCTACAATGAACATGAGTGAGTAGATATCTTTGTCTTGGGATTGTTGGATGAGTCTAATGACTTAATTCCAATCAAACCAAGCCTATAACTCTAATCTTATTTAAATCTATTTTCTAATCTAATTTCATTGTTTTCAAACTCAGTAACAAGTATTACACGAAGGACCGAAAGGTGAAGTTTAATAGTTGTTATTTCATCATCTCAAATATCAAATGAAGGATCGAAAGATGAATTTTGATATTGGAACAAATAAAATTAGACAAGAAGACACAAAACTTGATGGGAACACACCAAATGAATAGTTTTGTGAAGTATTGAGGCAATAAGTTTCGCTCTTAAAGGGTTTCAATAACAATCAACCATGAGAATAGGCGTGATTGTTATTGAAACACACTCATGGATTCTGAAAGGAACCATGAAATACATTAGTGAAACTTGTCTTTAGAAACAGATTTAATTTAAGAGGAAAATATTTGGATTGTGAGTAATTTGTCATTACGATGAACCAATAACCCCAAGACGCTTTTTATTTTCTGAATTTTATATCAATCAATCTGTTTAATTTATAAACTTTAAACCTTTCAGCTAATCATAATTAGAAAGAAAATCGGTAATTACAACAACTCCCTATGGAACGATATTTTACTACTTTGATAGAACCGTCCGCTTGCGGATTTCGCTATCAATTAGAACCCTAATCAAAAGGTGTTTAGTTACTCATGTTAACAAAATACATAATTAAGAAGAAATAAATTAAACTCAAGAACAAAATTTGAGGAGGTGTGAGAGTCGTCCTTGATGCTTCAAGTTTTTTTGTTCCTCTTAAATCTTCAAGTTGTTAGTGAATATTTATGTGTGGAAGGAGCTGTATTTTTAGTCATATTTCGTAATGGGTTTAGGTTGGAATTATGTACTTTTCCCCAAACCCGCAGGGAAATAACGCAAAATGTTTTTTTTATGGAACAATATATGCGAGGCTTGTTAAGCGATGTTTGGGGCATATGGCATATAGAAAAGAGCAAATGCTCTTTGTCCTATGTTTGAGGCACACAACTTAACCTCATCTGGTTTTTCCTTTTTCGCCATTCTTTAAGCATTTTTCTTTTCTGACTTGTTTTTGGGACATGGGACAGAACTTCCCTATCTTGTAATGTCTTCAAAGCCGAATTAAGCCTTTATTATCTTCATTCAATGTCTTCCAAAACTTTTATGAGGTGTCCACTTGCCAAATAACAAGATTTATCAATAAAAGATTTAAAACATCTATTAAATTGTATGGTTTAGGAAATAAACAAAATCACATGACCCAATTGAAAAAAAATACAAAACGTCCCATAATCCATGATCGAATTCTCTAAAAATTCATCTATAACAACTCAATTGTCACTTAAACCGACTCAAAAGCATGCTTAAAAGAACGTAAGATGACTTGCCATCATCCAGCTGAGTAGGAGGCCCTTGATGAGGTTGTTGTTGAGGACCAGGGGATCGTCAATACCTAGACATTAGCGGATGGTTAGGGAGCATTAAAGAACATATCGTAAGGATCATGGGCAGTTGTTAGGTGGATTAGATCATGGGCAGTTGTTAGCGGATGATTAGTGATGTTGAATGATGAAAAATATGAGGTGCCACTACAAAAAACTTGTCCATTTTGTGGGGGGGTGTTTAAGCTATTTTGCAAGGGTTTTCAACCTCCGCAAATTGGTTTGCGGGAGTTTTCAAAACCCGTATACGATTCCCACAAATTATTTGCGGAGTTTTAGGCAACCGTTGGTATCCTGCCGCATAAACTGCAGGTGTTTAAAGAAAAAATTTAAAAAAATTCATCACAATATTGAAACATTCATTAAAATATGGGTCTTGTTAACGAGTGCTCTCGGGGCACTCTTTAAGCATGCTACATTAAGTAATTATTCCTTAAAAATATCAAAGTTTTCAATTTACAATACACTGATTACACAAGCTTTCATAAAAAAATTATTATTTAAGGTCCTCAATCAATACTCCAGGATACTAGTTAACATTTCCCTTAAAATATAATCAAAGTTATATAAAACATACTATAAACATGAAATGTGCGTGACAATGCAACACAAAATTAATAATAGCCTAAATATAATCTATAGTAAATATGAACATTAAAAAAAAAAAAAATCAAACATTTCTAGCACCAGATGATCCTCTTGCATCCATAGGTGGATTAGGTTCCATTTTACATCCATATGTGAACAATGCTCCCTTCCTTAAATAACAAAAAAGGCTACGTAGGCCGTAGCAAATATAAAAGAACAAAATTAATAACAAACTGACCGATAGCTCATAATTACAAATTACAAACCTGACCAAAATCTCTCTAGATCTGTCTATCATGGATCAAACTTATTGTAACTCAGACAACTAAAATAAGTTTCATACAAAGCAAAACTTAATAGTGTAAAATTCAACCTTGGGTTTAAACTAAAGTCAGTATTAAAAGACTTGAGGTGATTGCAAAATTATTTTACATATTATGTATTGATTGTTAGTGGGACATTAAGCTTAGAGCCTTGTTAAATCCAAATGACATGGGTTAGACTACAACACTAGCATAACAAAAATGATATTTAATAAAAAGGAAAATCAGAAACCTAGTAAATTTAGAAACAATGAAAAAACAACAATATCAGTATCAACATCCATAGTAAATTAAAGGAGAAAAAAGAAATCATACCTATAGCCCCAAGATAAATACAATTGTCTTTACAATAGATAGTAAAACTTTTTAAATCTAGCACTTTACAAGTGAAGCATAATGAAAAACAAATCTAGTATTTACAAGTGAAGCATTTACTAAATTAACTACGACCAATCACTTCTACACCTATTGTCCAGATTTTATGTAGAAAGGCATACACCATTTACTAAACGGTACTCCCTCTGTCTCACAATTATTGTCTCTTTAGAATTTTTTCTTTTTCTCAAAATAATTGTCACTTTATAATATCAATGCAATATTTATTATTTTTTTCCACTATTATACCATTATTTATTGAATTTCATTAAACTTAATTACTCCACTAACTACAATTAATAATAGTGTTTTAGTAAATGATACTAATTTTACCATTAAAATCAACACAATTAATCATTTCCTTATAATCGTACACTAACCTTAAATAACTAATATTGTGAGACGGAAGGAGCAATTCTTCAACATAATACATCTGCATATCATAAAGCAAATATGAAACTTTTAATAACTAAAAAAACAACGATAAACTATCTTCCCAAATTCCAAATTTACTTCTCCTAGATGTTTCATGATCAAAACCTATTCATTAACTTCTTTCAAACAAAACAAGGTTGAAATTAACTTCATTAACCTATATTCCAATTTCAACGACAACTATTTATCAACAAACATTCAATATAATACTGGAACAATACACATGAAAATATTAAGTAAGAGGAGAGGAGGAAGAAGACTACCATTCTTGTAATATAATAGGAAATTGAAAATTATTTAATTTTATCATCCTTGTAATATAATGCTACAACCATCAATTGTTCAATAGACAATTCACTAAATTATTTATTTCAAAATCAAATATAAAATTACATTTGATTCCAAATTACATTTACTAAGAGATTTAATACCTCTTAGCAAAGTAAACATACAGCAAAAAATTTAAAATGTTGATAATACAAAGAAGAGCATAAAAAAGGTCCAACCTAGAATGATTCAAATCTTTTCCACCAAACCATTCCTTTCCAAATCTTCCACTAATTGTATTGCTTAAAGTCACCAACACAGAACTCATAAACAATCCCATAGAACTTGAACACCAAGATAATGAAGTACAAATACTTCTCATGCTTTCAGGTGCTTCTGAGTAGAAAAATTCAAGCATTCCTTCCAATGTAAGTGTATCAGCTAACCCTAATAAAATGTATTGAAACAATAACCAAAACACAGATAGTGTTTTCCCATTCTTGAACGCTTCAAGCCTCTTGGATTCAATGATTGATGCAACAAACATTGATGTTGATACTAATGCCAATCCAATTCCCATTCTAAAAAGTGGTTTGTAGAATTTGGTGTTTGACGTGTCTTTGTGTTTGTTCATTTTTTTGTATTGTTCAAATAGGATTATGAAAGTGAGTGATATAACAATTGGAACAAATGCTATAGACTGCGTAGGGATTGTGAAATTATGTAGTGTTCTATTCATGAGGTTTCCTTGTTGCACTGAGAATGTTAAAATTTGACCTACGCAACAATTCATCATGATTGTTGTGACAAATATTGGAAGAAGACCTATGAAGGTTTTTGTTTCCTTAACTTGAGCGACACCAATGTTTTGATCCATCAATGCTTTGTTCAAAAACCTGCAAAATTATAAACTATTTTTATAAACTATGGACACGTCATAAACTTTTTTTTTAAACTGTCGCAAACAGTCTCACATGTACTTATATTATTAAATAAACTCATATAAGTTAATCTAAATGAGTCATTAATTCAATTGTGTAATTAACAAGATGATCAAAAGATAAAGAGCTTACTTGAATTTATCATGGGATTGCTCTCTAAGAAGTAAATGTTCTGTGACATCATGATTCAAACTTCCACCAGTTGACACCTTTATATTCCTAGCTGAAGCAATAAGTGTCTTGAAACAGAAAATACAAAAAAGAAAATTAGAAATATACATCAATTAATAAACTAAAGTTTACGATTTTTTTTTGTATATACATTGTTTGTTATTGTAAAAATAATAACATTGTCAACAAATCACAACGAATCACGTGTGACTTTAGAAGCAGATTTAATTGAAGTCAAAAAATTTTAGTAGTCCGATTATTATGATTGATTGAGAATATAAAAAATATTTACCTGAATGATCCGAGTTAAAGGACTTCCAGAAGGTCGTTTATATCTATACAAAGGAAAGCCAGACGCAAAAGTGCACAATGCTAAACTTGTAACAAAAAGCAATATCAAAAAACTTGTACTCCACCCAAATTTTTGTTCAATTGGAACCATAACACATGTTGCCAAAAGTCCTCCTGTGCATAAACTAAAGAAATACCAACTGAAGTAAGAGGAAATGAGACTCTTGTTGCTTTGATCAAGTTGATCAGCACCATGTGCAGCTAAGGTAGCTCTCATTCCACCAAGTCCTGTGGCTATAGCATAAAGTCCAGTAAAAAGAATAAGAGCTTGAATATAGGATGGTGTTTTGTTTTCTGGTGGTTGCAAATTTGGATTTTGTGCTTGGTATGCTAGCATCATTAGTCCCTGCATTTCAAGGAAAACAAATTGTAAGAATGTTGTAACTTTTTTCTTAATTGGATATAAATTTTGGAAATCATGTAATGTTGATACATGTAACTGGACATTCTTAATATGTGATGTGATATATTTTGTGTAACATAAATACAAAATAAAAGACGACCAAATATGAAATTATTACTTGTTATTTATATGTTGAGCCCTACTAAGATTCTACATAGACCGTTGATATGGCAAATTGGTGGTTATATGTGGTGGATAATCATCGCCTGAGCCAAATTTTGTGTTAAGTTTGAATTCTTACATTGGGAATTTTCTATAGTGTCTGCGATTAGTCCACTTAAGTTGTTGGATAGAGATCAAACGACAAAAAACATAACTTCACGCTACATGTGTTTGAACAATATATTTAAGAGAAAAATGAGATTTACATACCATCAATTGTAAGGTGCCAGAAAATATGAATGTAGTGAATCTTGTTATGTAAGAGTCACTAATAAACCCCCAAATAATGCTAAGCAAAAAGGCTGTTCCCAAGAAATTGGTAACCATGTTTGAAGATTCAGCAACTGAATAATGCATTGACTTGAAAAAATAGTCAACTAAGGTTACTCCATTGCATGAGGTGATCAAGCTTAGCATCATCTCTACAACTGCAGTAATAAAAATGATCGTTTATTTGTTAGTATTGATCATGTTGTAATCATATTTCTACTTGCTCGTGACTCTTTAAGAAATGACTTAATTTAATTAATCAATAATAAAACCAGTGGTTGAATTTGTGAAAAAATATGCAACTTTTTCATATTACTTTTAAACATTTTTTTTCAACTATCTTCAAATTTAATAACATGAACACTTTTGATTAAAGATATGTTCGGTGTTCGAAACTGACACTACACTGTCGACATGAGAATATTTGCTTACCACATGCGATGGATGCAGCTCTTACTCCACCATGCTTTCTTTGATCTGCCTTTCTGCCTTTGTAGTCAGTATAATTATCACTTCCAATATTGCTAACCTCTGGATCCTATACAAAACATATTTGAAATGAAGTCAATGAAAACTAGAAAAAATTTCAAACAATGAAAAATAAGATGTAAATATCAAATGATACATTAAACACAATTCTACTATGTTTTTTGAAACATACCATTGATGAATGAAAGATTATGACTGTTGTTACTCACGATGGGTTCTTTTATGAAAGAACAAATCAAAACAAGTGACTTAATAAAATTGGTATTCTAATTCGAACATAATATATTGGATATTGATGCCTGCATAAAAGGACGAAAGTTTAAATAAGAAAATAATTTTTGAAATACATTATATCAAGGAAATTCATTGTACCAAACAATTAATTCCTATCTTCTTAAAATTATTCTTTGCTTTAACGTTGTGTCAAAAATAAAAAAATGTACATTTTCGCTTTTCAATTTTAAAGAAGAAAAAAAAACTAGATAAACTAGTACTTTTGGCTTTCTCTGGTCAAAAAATAAGTAGTTATGGCATTTAATTTATATTTTGAATATTTTGTCAAAAAAATAATATTTTGAATATATCCTTTCTAAAATTGATGTATAATGACAAAAAATAATTCTTTATATAGTAAAATAAAATTCACAATATATATGATAAGAATGTAATAGGATTTTGTCCATATATATAGTCATATAGAAGGTTTTTTTTTTTGAAGAGACTAGTCATATAGAAGGTTGAAATGATTTTAACTAATTAAATCTCATTTTGTGGCTAAAGTAATTTTGGTTAATCTAATACATATTGATTATTGATTTATTGCTTTTTTTTTAAAGAATGTTGAAGATTTGTTCCTTTGATTAGTTGATTGTGCTCGATATGAATATTTGACCATTAGTATTGTACAATGCATCTTACTAAAAAAGGGTTGTGAAACTATTAATGAAATGCATATCATAATCTTTACGTCTACCTCTGATTCTGTTACCTAAAAAAGAGCCTCCGGTTCTTTCTTAATATATGACTGGAGTAGGAGAGAGATAATCGGAGCCGGATCTTAGTCGAATTTGGTGAACATATGAAAAAATAATTGAGAGTTCAACCTTTTAAATAAACTAGATCGCGCTCTTGTGCTTCGTAGGGGTAAGTTATATGCAGAATGTAATATTGTTAGAAATTGTGGTGAATAAAATTATTGTCATGAATTTAATTTGAAAAAAATATACAGTAAATTATTCTTGTAAAAATCCATTATTAAAAATAATAATAATCATATAAATAATTTGAAATCCTTCAACAACATATATGAAAGAAATTTCATATAAGTCTTTGTTAGATCTATGTACATATTAGGTCATACATTTATAAGATTGTTCACTATTTAGAATTCTACAAATCTGCAAAGAAACAAATAAGCAATATATAAAAATTATTGAATGCATAATCATATCATTATCTCGGTGGATTCTAAGGTGAGGGAGCAATTAAGTCCTTCACCGGTGTACCACCAATAATACATCATTAGATTTATTGAAGTAATTTTAATGGTTCAGATGTAATAAAAATCAGAGAGTAACACGTACTCCTTTCCACATGCAATCTTTTTTCTTTTTTTTCTTTCTCCAAAACATTCAACCGCTTTCTGTGAAGAAGAATACCAAATAACAACAGGATGAAGAAACTTCCTTTAAAAAAAAAAAAGGATGAAGAAACTAGATTTTTGCAAATAAACTATGAAAAATCTTTACTAGACAAGACTATTATTTAAATTACTATGTATTGATTTGGAACTGGATGTGGGATTTCTTATTACACTTCTTTCTTCAGTTGCGTCTCAAAATCTGTTTTAGGGTAGTTAACTTTTGCCTTCTTATTTTTGTATTCCATAAAATATTAGGGATTTGGATCATAGTCTACTCTATGATGACCAAAACAATCATCTAGGCATTTTTTTTTATTAGTTCTTACCAAAATATGCTTGAAAATAAATAGATAAAGAAAAGGCAAGGAGGAGGGAGACGGTGGGGAATGATGAAGGAGATGGAACAGAGAAGTAGTTGCCGGTGAAAAAGAAAAAGAGCAACGTTTGGGTAGGGAAAGGCTAACATGTTCCTCTCTTAATTTCATTTCATCTCAACCCTTCAATTATTATAATAGATCTAATGATGTATTATCGGTGGTACACCGGTGAGGGACTTAATTGCTCCCTCACCTTAGAATCCACCCATTATCTCTTTAAAAGAAACCATACACATCTATAATCATTCTTAAACTTCTAGCAATTTTTTTACACCCATTATTTAATAATAATTTAATAATCAAGAGATATGAGGGAGGGAGAGAGAGATAGAGATAGATAGATAGATAGATAGATAGATAGAGTAGTACCATATGGGAAGCAAGGAGGAGACCGATTTCAAGCCACGTGTTATTGACCTTACAACGAGTTGCGATTGTCAACAACAGAAGGTTTTAAGTTGGAAAAAGGGATCATGAAGGTGGGGCCATTGATGGTGTGAATCCAGGTGTTGACAAAGTCATAGAAGAATTTACTGATTGAAGAAGTTGCACTAGATATGTATGATCAAAATTTATGATACATGCGGAGAGCGACCATAAAAGGGGAGGGCGGAAAGGATCCAGAAGAAAGAGGGTTGTGACTAATGAGAGAAGAAGAGAGATTCCCTTTTTAGAAAAAGAAAAAATGAGATGATAAAGAGTTGAGGTTTTGGTGAGTTCATGAAAAGAAAGGGGTTGTAATTCATGTGGGCAAAAGAAAGAGATATTTTTATTGCATGAATAACATTTGGCTTGTTGCATGTAATCCTTTTGACACTTGATTTATTGCATGAATAACAATTGAGTTGTTGTATGCATTCCTCATGACATTTGGGTTATTCCATGGGTACCACTTAGTTGTTGCATGTATTCCTCTTAACACTTGGTTTGCTGCATTGGTAGCACTTAACTTTTTGCATGCATTCCTCTTGACACTTGACTTCTTGTATGTATTCCTTATAAGCAAGGACACTTGGTTTATTGCATAGGTAAGACTTGGCTGGCTGCATGGATTCATCTTGATACTTGGCTTGTTATATGTATTCCTCATGATTCACGACACTTGGTTTATTGCATGGATAACACATGCTTGCTGTATGTAGTCCTCTCGACACTTGGTTTAGTGCATGGGTGACACTTGGCTTGTTGCATGTATTCCTTTTGACACTTGGCTTGTTGCATGTATTCCTCATGAGTCGTGCCACTTGGTTTATTTCATGGGTAACACTTGGTTTGTTGCATATATTTATCTTGACACTTGGCTTGTTGCATGTATTCATGAGTCATGACACTTGGTTTATTTCATGGGTAACACTTGGCCTGCTGCATGTATTCCTTTTGACACTTGGCTTGTTGCATATATTCTTCATGAGTCATGACACTTGGTTTATTGCATGGGTACGTAATACTTGCCTTGGTGCATATCTTCCTTTTGAAACTTAGTTTGTTGCATTTACTCCTCATGAGTCATGACCCTTGGATTATTGCATAGATAACCTAACATGTTGTATGCATTACTATTGACACTTGAGATACATTTTAGACGCCTAAAGGTACAAATGACGGGGTCTTTTTGCTGATGGACAAACAAGGGTAGGATTGTCATTTTGTCATTTTAAGAAGTTTGTATTGTGGCGCCTAAGCAAAGGCATTCATTAAAATGGGTTAGGATTTTGTTAGGGTTTACTGGAAGATATTTCTTCCTTTTTTATATAACTAGACTCTAACCCATGTGATGCACGGGTTTTGTAGAATTTTCTATACAAGTGTCAAATTAACGCACAGATTTTGTAGAATTTGTATATAAGTATCAAATTTGATATATTTTTACTTGCAGATTTTGTAGAATTTGCTATATTTTTATTATGCTATGAAATGACTGCAAAAAGCAACGACTAAATCTATAAAAATTAAAAGGAATTGCTATTTGGTAATCGAAAGAAAAAAATGAAAAGGAACTTTTATATGGTAATCGAAAGAAAAAAAATTATGAAAAGAAACTCTCATAAAAAGTTTGAACCGCTAATCTATATATATAAATCCTACTAAGTCTCCTACCTTAAACCATATTTTTTTCTAAACCCTACTTTTCCCCATCATCATTTATGAAAAAAAATCCAGCCAAGGATCAAACCAGGTACCTCATGCTTTCATTTAACAACTATTACCACCAAGGCACTAATGATTTTGATGACATATGATTTTTTCAATGTTATGCATTCAACAAAAATCTTGGGTCATATTTCTTTCAATCTCACAATCCCTAAATTATTTCTCACCCTCATGCAATTGAACCTAATAACCATAACCCCGCCCTTTTTGGCAGGTCTGGTTAATTTCTATGAAAAATAAGTTCTGCAAGGAATTGAATCAGGTAGCACATGAAAAGTTCATTTTTTTAAAGTCACTAACGTCAATTTTATAGATTTAACAACCTTTGTAGTTAGGACCAATTTTTTGGTGCAGACTTTTGTATAAATTTGTTCTTTTGACTTCTCTTTTTTATTGCAGTCCATCTTTTGTTTTTGTTGCTTTTTGAGTTAGTATGATAACATAATATTGAATGTAAGTTTAAAATTAAAAATATAGTCAATTTCATAGTTATAAATGAGCTCTACGAAATCCGTACAAGCAGAGGTTAATTTCTTTTCACTATCTATTTCACTTCCAATCAATTTAACATTCAATTCATGAAGTTTTCAATGCACAAGAATTTTAGTAGATATTATTATTTTTCTACAAAAATGACTTAATTTTATCAAGGACATGTGATATTAACGCACAATGAGATCAATTATCTCATTCATGCATATATCCAATTATTCCACTAACAAAATATTTTATTGATCATAATGTGCCTCTAATTTGAAAAGAAAAATGGATGAGAAACAAACCAATGAAATAAAAAAATTTATCCTCAAATCCCAACTCTCTAAGAACAAATATTTAGAGATGTATAGAAATGGAAAATAATAGATGAATAGTGGGAGAAAAACAAATGATCAGGAAATAGAATGTAATGTAGCGTAAATGAAATTAAAACTAAATAAAATTGTGTATTTTTTGAATTGATTTCGTGTACTTGTGCAACTTTATTCGAAAGAAGAAGGAGAAGGAGAAGGAGGAGGAGGGGGAGGAGGAGAAGAAGAAGGAGAAGGAGAAGGAGAAGAGGGAGGAGAAGAGGGAGAAGAATAGGAGGAAGAAGAGGACGAAGGAGAAGGAAGGAGGAGGAGGAGAAGAAGAAGATTTCACCGTTTTTATAATGAATTAACGAGTATCAAACTCATAATGCGACAGCGGAAGGTTAGTACTTGTTAATTCATCATCAAAAATAAGAAGCTTTGATATTGGAAAAAGTGAAATTAGACAAGGATTGCGAAACATGAGAATAGTCTAGCAAACCTTGAGACAATAAAGTTTCGAGCTTCAGAGATTTCAATAGCAATCAACCATGAGAATAGGCGTGGTTGCTAGAGAAACACACTCACTGAAACCGAAAGGATATGTGATAGGCTAAAGAGAAACTTGTCTTTAGAAAATAGGTCCAACATAAAGTTCTAGGTTCAGGTTTGATTTATGAAGGATTTGTCACAATGACGAACCAGTAATCCCGAGGCACCTTTTTATTATAATTGTTATTTACCTTTTAAAACAAAATCCAAACTTTTTAATCTCAAACATTCTTCTAATCATTGTTAAAAGTTAATTGAATTCATAACTACCTGTCAGAACGATACTCTTTATTACTACTTATGTAAACTGTGCACTTGCGGATTTACCCCATCAAGTTTTTGGCGCCGTTGTCGGGGAGTTAGGCAATTTGATTAACTTTTTAATAGCGGTTAGACTGGAAAAAAAATGTTTTTATTCTTCTTTTTCTTTAACGTTAACTTCTTGGGTTCTTATTCTTTTATGCGAAGAAGCAAAAGTCTTGGTGAATTCGTTCCCGAGATCGAAAGATTCTTTCATAAGAGAAGAAGAGAAGCACGAAATAATAACGATATGACTGAGGAACGCACTCTTAAGGAGTATGCAACCCCTTCTACGGAAGAGTCACATGCTATTATTGTGTACCCAACGGTTGAAGGTAACAATTTTGAAATAAAGTCTGCACTTATTTACTTAGTGCAGCAAAATCAATTTTCCGGATCACCCACTGAGGATCCGAATTTTCATATTTCTACTTTTTTAAGACTCGGTGAAACCTTGAAGGCAAAACAAAAGGCCGTAAGGCTGCACCTCTTTCCTTTTTCCTTAAGGGATAGAGCTAGTGCTTGGTTTCATTCATTGGAAGTTGGCTCTATTACTTCATGGGACCAAATGAAGTAAGCATTCCTTGACCGATTCTTTCCCCATAGTAAAACTGTTCAATTAAGGAATCAAATCACACGATTCACTCAAAAAGATGGGGAATCTCTTTACGATGCGTGGGAGCGTTTCAAAGAAATGCTTAGGCTTTACCTCCATCATGGTTTAGAGAAATGGCTTATTATCCATACTTTCTATAATGGTCTTTTGTTTACCACAAAAATGAATGTTGATGCAGCTGCAGGTGGAGCTTTGATGAATAAAAATACACATGAGCATATGTTTTGATCGAGGACATGGCCCAAAACCACTATCAGTGGACAAGTGAGAGAGTCGTCGCTGCTGTTGCTCCTCCACCCTCTAAAAAAGAGGCAAGTATGTACGAAGTTTTTACCCTTGATCATCTATCTGCTAAGGTGGACACACTTTTTCAAAAATTTGATAATTAAATGTAAGTGTTGTCACATCTGCTCCTGTTTCACCCCCTTGTGAAGTCTGTGGAATATTGGGTCATACTAGCGTTGAATGCCAACTAGGTAGTGTTGTTGAAAGTCCCGAGCAATTGAACTACGATCGATATAATCAAGGAATGAGGCCAAACCAAAAAATTTATAATAAAACCCCTCAAAATCCTTTTGGACAGCAAACAGCACCACCCGGTTATGCAAACAACCAAAGAGTCCCTCAAAAATCCAACTTGGAACTTTTAATGGAAAATCATGTTATGAATCAATCCAAGCAGATTCAAGAGCTTAAAACTCAAACTGGATTTTTGATTGACTCTCTTATCAAACTCACATCTAAAGTAGACTCCATTGTTACTCACAATAAAATGTTGGAGACTCAGATCTCTCAAGTGGCCCAACAAGTGGTTGCTTCCTCTCAAACCCCCGGAATCTTTCCAGGTCAAACTGAAGTCAACCCCAAAACCCATATAAATGTTATTACTCTTAGGGATGGTAAACAATTAGAAGACCTCGTTGTGAAAACCACAACAATTGAGAGTGAGATAGAGAGTGATGAGCATCAAAGTGAGAAAGTCATAGGAGAGAGTAAGAAGCCAATTGTCCCAACACCTTATAAACCAAAAATTCCTTTTCCACAAAGGCTTGTTAAACCTAACCTGGATGTGCAGTTTAAAAAGTTTGTAGACATGCTGAAAAAAATATACATCAATGTTTCTTTTACTGAAGTTTGGTCTCAGATGCCTCTTTATGCAAAATTTTTGAAAGATGTTTTATCAAAGAAAATAAAAATAGAGGATAATGAGACAATAGCTCTAACAAGAGAATGTAGTGTTGTCATACATAATAAATTGCCTCCAAAGCTCAAAGATCCCGATAGTTTTTTCATCCCTTGTGTGATTGGGAAGGAAACCATTGATAAAACCATGTCTGATCTAGGAGCAAGTGTTAGCTTGTTTCCCTTATCCCTCTTAAAGAGAATTGATATAGGTGATTTGAAACCCAACTGTGTGGAAGAAGCTTTAGATGCTACATCCACACCGATTCACCGTATTACGAAGATGATTCTGGAAAAGGGTCAGTTACTCGAAACTGAACAGATGTTCCGTGAAGCTGGAGAACAATGACCTATTATCGTACCTTTTCTCTCTGTTGACAGAGCTCATCCCCGTGGCTTTTTTTTCAACTGTAGCACTGTATTAAAAATTAATCACCAAACTACCACCCTTTTGAGATAATTGACACTGCTACCATTCTTTTTTTTTTGACTTGACATCATTTTCTCCAAATTGAAGGACACGTGTGTATGCTTTGGGAATGGAATATCACAAACTTCATTATTTTTTCTTTAATATTATTTTTTCTTTATTCTATTCTGTTTTTTCTTTTTACGTAGAACTATGTTCTTTTTTTTTTTTTAATAAACAATGTTCTATTTTATTGATTTGTTTCATATTAGAAATATAAATAAAGTTTCTATTTTATTTAATTTAGGGTTAAATATGTTATTGGTTACTATAAAATTTGGAACTTTTAAGTTTAATCCTTATTTAATTTTAATACTCCTTCCGGTTCTATTTATAAGAGACGTTTGAGTCAACAAAAGTGAATGTATCTGATCCAATTTTTTAAACAAATGCATTAACTTTTGTTGACTCGAATTTCTCTTATAAATAGAACCAGAGAGAGTAGTTTTTTTAGTCGTTAGAAAAAAAATTACTTTTATTGTTTAAGGATAAAGAAAAAAATTACTTATAATTTTAATTGAGTAGGGACTAATACTGAGTGCAGATTTTTTTTTAGGATTAAGAAAACTATTAAAATTAAGTAAGGTGATGACGTTAACATTATTTTATCTAAATCTTAGTCAGATAATCAAGTTCAGATTATGGATTACGCCGACGTCAGCGCGTGCGTCAACATTATCTTATCCAAATCTCAGTCAACCAATCAAACTCATATTATGGATTA
>Ga0315914_1004039_pt1 | contig 22040 bp, 16 predicted proteins | sample MpolenodulesMG_FD_203920 | JGI IMG/M metagenome (GOLD analysis project Ga0315914, IMG submission 203920) | Medicago polymorpha root nodule microbial communities from Los Angeles, California, United States - elongated nodules | ecosystem: Host-associated > Plants > Roots > Nodule | place: USA...
ACCTGTATGAGCCACCGGGCAACGTCAGACTCGCAAAAGGCGTCGGCGGCCGATATGGTAGCCGCCAACCCCGGTTAATTGACGCTCAACAAATCCAACAAGGTGCATCGTGATGTCTGCTCCTTCGTGCGGGCGCGGTATGGTGCACAAGCTCGCGGTATAAATCCCCAGTAACGAGCAAAGGCGTGCAGTCGTGCATTGAACCGCACCTCCCGGCTGACTGCATCGTGATGTTCCACCAGCGGCTTTGCATTATCCAGCAACACCTCAAGGGGAACACCGCCAAACCGCAGGAACGCTCCCTCCATTCCCTCGAACCAGTCCGTCTGCCCCTCTCGCAACGAGGCCCGGATATGGAGGCGTCTCGAGTAACCCAACGTTGCGACAAACACATACACCCGAAGCCGTTCACCGCCGATCCATACGCGCGTATGGCCAAAGTCGATCTGCAGTTGGCGGCCTGGCGGCGTTTCGAACCGAACTGTCGCGCGCTTCTGCGCCTTCAACTCCCGTCGCCACTGCCGTACTCGGAGCTCTACCGAACGCAGACCGATGACCACTCCATGCTCGCTCGCCAATTCCTGGCGGATCACATCCGCATTGCCATCATGACGGAAAAAGCGCTCCCGTAGCCAATCGTCCAGCCCGTCAAACGCACTACCCCGAACAGGCTTCTTGAAAGGAGCGGCTCCACCTTCCCGCAAATAGCGACGCACCGTGTTGCGGGCACATCCGAATTCCTTGGACAGCCGCTTGGCACCCCAACCAAGCGCGTGCAGCCGCAACATCGCCACCACCTCATCAGCCTGAAGCATTTCCCCGCCCTGCGTCGTTCGCGACAATGCAGGATGCCCTGAAATCTCGTTCGTCATCCATCTCTCCTCGTTTTGACACGAGGGGGTCAGTTCTTCATTTCGTTAGGGGGTCAGTTTCTCATTTCGCCCGACAAACAAGAGAGAAACGACAAGCTCAGGCCGGTCGAGACGCAAGTCAGCGAAGGGAACACCCTCAAGAACGCTATCCAGAGCGCCGGCATATCAGAGCAAACCCACTATCATTCGAAAGGTGCTGCGAGGAATTCGGCGCAAAAGGACGATAAGACCACGGAGCCCCTACCACCCAGCGACGAGTTGGCAGATCTCGTCGAGCTAGAAGAGGAAAACCAGAAGCTCCGCAAGCGACTGGCGGAGAAGCTGCGAGGGGAAAATGCCGAACTTCGCAAAAGGCTCGGTCTGGACTAACCAGAAACGGGAGTGCGCGAGGTCACATTTGTGTCCTCCGTATGCGCCAGAGACCTATATTTGCTCCACGTTCATTCTCGCTAGCAAACGATGCTTGCCGTCCCAGCTCTTACCGGGTGAAAGGCTCGACCGCTGGTGGGTGTTGGCGAGCAGTTGAAACACGCGAGAAAGGCCATTATTGGTGCGCCGGCAGGAATGCAGCGGCGCCAATCGGCGTTTCTGTTTTTTACGGTTGACTGGGATCGAAGTAGATGAAGACGCCACAACGGAGATTCGTTGTTGAACGCAGATCGAGGAGACGACAGCCGAAAGCCCAGACGAAGTCAATCTGGGGAGATACAGATCTCAAGGCTTTGGCCCGCGAAGTGGAAGACACGGCGCCGCATTTGTTCAATTCTGAGGAGGGACCTCGGCGGCCCGGTTCGGGTGAAGCTAGGCTGGCCGATCCGATCGATGCAGAGTCGGTCAACGAGCGCGCTGACGTTGCACGAGCGGCGATACCATTTATCATCGGCGCAGAGGTCGAAATATCGAAGCATCATGAGGCCGATGATCCGGCCGAAGTTGTCGTGCAAGTAGAGGAGAGCCAACCGGCACCGCAACGTCGATTGACACCAACCGGCACTCCTCAAAAGCGGGCCAAGCGCGCCTCCGACCAAACAATCGTGCGTAAGCCTGAGGTTGAGTACGAGGATCGAGGGGCCCAGCCCCGGACTGCCGACAATCCGGTCTCCCACGACGAGCTTGACGCCTTGGACGCCGACAACAAGCGCCTCAAGAGATTACTGGCTGAACGGCTTCGTGCACAGAACTTTCGGCTCAAGAGGATGCTCGAACGATTTGACGGATAGCGGGGGGGGCCTACTCGCCTCGGAGCAAAGAAGCCCGCGGACCGAGATGTTCCTCGCAAAGCCGCGGGGACTGCACCACCTCGATGATAGCTGCCGTTTTTCGCGCGATCCGTCGAGGTGGCATGAGAGGAAAGCCCGCACTTTGTGGGGGTCTTTTGCGTCATAGTTGTTCAGTTCTGCCGCCCTTGGAAACTGCGACCATATATTCGTCCCGCAGCGGCTGGTTAAGCATCGAATGTCAGAGGTCAGAGCGTGGTCGCGGCCTATAACCGCGCGCGCGTTTCTGGCGAGCCAAGACAAGGAAGCATTCGATCGCGTGCCGCTCGTTCTTGAACAGAACAACGCGCTCTTTGCCGCGAGTGCCGATCCGACCCCAACGGCGGACGAGCGAAGCGCCGCCGAAGAGATTCGGCTCGATCGACATTGTATAGTAGCGCGCCATGTTCTTGGTCGCGTCAATTCGCTGGACATACAGGCAGAACCAGTGCTGGGCCATGCTAGGAGCATGTCCGGACGCGGATTCACTGTCCAATGACTTTTATGAATCGATCAGTGGTGACCGATTCAAGAAATTGATTGCAACGGCTCGATCATCGGCGTCACGTGGAAGCACTGCAACAGCGCGGAGGTGGTCGCTCTCTTTGAAAATATGTCGAATTGCGTTGGCGATGTGGGCTCTTGACGCTGTCTTCTCAGCAAGCGCCTGCAAGACAGCCTCGAACAGAGAGCTCCGCGTCGCTTCCGTTTTCCACTCCGCCCTTGGGCGGAGCGAAGCAGGCGGAGGCCGTAACGCGCTTTCACATTGCGCCGAAGAGCAGGCCGGAGATGGGGTATTCGGCTTGAGCCAGCCTCCGACGGACTGAATGTGCTGCGCTCCGAGCTGAAGGTGTAATGTGGCCCTATTGGACCTAACCACGAACTTCACGAAAGGAAGCGCAGCATGAAATACTACGCCGGGCTCGACGTGTCGGTGAAAGAGACCTCCGTTTGCATTGTCGACGAAACGGGCAAGATCTGCCGCGAGCTGAAAGTCACCAGCCATCCTGACGATCTTATCGCGGTACTGAAGGAGCCTGCCTGGCAGATGCAGCGGATCGGACTTGAGGCCGGGCCCCTGTCGCAATGGCTGTTTGAAGGTCTGGCCAAGGCCGGCCTGCCAGTGATCTGCATCGAGACCCGCCACACCAAGGCGTTTCTAAAAGCGCAACCGAACAAGAGCGACCGCAACGACGCGCGTGGCATCGCGCAGATGATGCACGTGCACTTGTATCGGGCGGTGCATGTGAAGACGCTGACCAGTCAGAAGCGTCGAGCGCTGCTGACGGCGCGCAAGCTCTTGCAGGACAAAGCAATCGCCATTGAGAACGACCTGCGCGGGCTGCTGCGCAATTTCGGGCTCAAGGTCGGCGTGGTCGGATCCGCGAAGTTCGAGGCGCGCATTCGCGAGCTCGTCGAGGGCACTTTTGACCTGGTCGAGATTGTCGAGCCCTTGCTTGACGCGCGCCGGAAGCTGCGGGAGCACTTTGCGACCCTGCATCGGAGGCTTTTGATGATCGCGCGGGACGATGAGATCTGCCGACTGCTGATGACGATCTCGGGTGTGGGTCCTGTCGTTGCTGTGGCATATACCGCGACGATCGACATCCCTCAGCGGTTCAAAAACTCCAAGGCAGTGGGACCGATCCTGGGACTGACGCCAGTGCTCAACCAGTCCGGTGAGAGTCACCGCGTCGGCCGCGTCTCCCTGTGCGGCGACGGCATGATGCGGACCCTGCTTTACGACGCCGCGCAGGTTCTTCTCAATCGGGTGGCGAAGTGGTCGTGGCTGAAGGCATGGGCGATGAGCGTCGTCAAACGGCGCGGCCTGCAAAAAGCCATGGTGGCGCTGGCCCGCCGTCTGGCGGTGATCATGCATCGCATGTGGAGCGACGGCACTGAATTCTGCTGGTCCAGGGAGGAACTCCCGGCCGGCGCCTGACTGGCATTCACAATCGAGATCGCCGCCGAGGCTAGACGCATACGGTCGTCGGCGGAAAGATGTCCCTTGCGGGACGGAGGATAGGCGAGTTCGCACCACAGGCTGTTCCCGGGCCATTGTCCTGGCTTGAGGGACGCGCCGGAGATTGTTCCGCTTGTTCCATCTGATCCCATCGTGGAAGGGCCAGCGAGTGCCGATTCCGGAGAGAAGCGCGAGCCCGCAAGGACACATCTGTAGATGTCGATGATATAAGCTGAAAGTGCTTGACCTCGACACGCCGAATAGAGAAGCCTGTGGTAAACGGGAGTGGGGCGGCTGCCGCTTTTATTTGCGGGCTGGCCGCAAAGGTGGAGTGCGCCGCTTTCAGCGGCTTTCGCTGTTGCTAGTGACGACAGTGTCGGTCGATGGTTCGCCGGGCGTCATGCGTTTCATGAGCCGGATTAAGTCGCGAATGGTGTCATGCGGTAGAGATTCAACGATCTTGGTGAGCGTCTTGCGGTCTTCGGCTTCTTCTGGCGTCTTGCCCCACAAATGCGGCGCTGCGTCGAAGATCATATCCAGAGGCATAAAACCGATGATTTCACAGAGATGAATCAGCCGCGGGATCGACAACCGAGCTTCTGAGCCTCGCTCGTATCTCCCGTAAACAGATACCGACAGTCCGAGCAAATGCGCTAAATCGGCGCGGGATATGCCTTTGGCTTCGCGCGTTTTCTTGAGCCAGGCGGAGATCTTTTCATCCATCTCCTTTGCGGTAAGGATGCCGTCGAAACCTGACTGGCGGAAGACCGGCCTGTCAAATTCCGGATCGGCTACTTCAACCAAACCTTGTGCGCCCATCAAGCTGACTGCATCCGTCACCGACCTTACCCTTTTTGTATGTACCGCCCCTCAGCGCCCACTATGCACCACATTGAAGTATTTTGGAGTACGCTCTCCGAAGAATCACAGCAATTTTCCCTAATTTTTTTGGGGAAATCGTGGTCGCGAGCTCATTGAGGCGATGGATCAAAATGCTTCGGCATGCGCCGGGCATTCGGGCAAGAGACTTGGCGCTTAGAATGGCGAAGCAGCCGTGGAAAGCGTTTACCGGTTTTTCGCGGCTATCATCTTCCAGTCGCCGTCTTTGCCCTGAAAAACTGCCTCAATTGGAGTGTTGCCGGTGATCCACCCGAGCTGCGCGGAAAGCTCGCAAGCGATCTCCCTGTCTGCAATTCGAATGCAGTGGTTGACGATCACTTTGGATCCGTTGCCATGCTTATTCAAATCCCATTCAGATAGTGCGAACAGCTGGACCTTGGCCTGTTCGTCTGTCGGCCACGTAGCCATTTCGGGTACGTCGCTCGCAATGCTCGATTGAGGCAAATTGGTTCCCTGAAGAAATCCCATACCGACGGTCGAGCGGCCGAGATGGGGAGCAATATACATGCCGAGGACGCAGCCGACGGCTGCGCCAAGAAGGAAGCCGCGGCCTAACATCGATCAGTAGCCGTTATCCTTGAGAAACTGGTCGATCGCGGCCTTCATGATGACCGTCATCTTCACGTCGTTCTCAATCGCGGCCTTTTGCAGCCGCATCTTCGTGTCGTAATCCAGCGGGCAGTTGACGTAGTGCTTGGATTCCCGATAGCGCGCCCTTTTCAGGTCGCGCAAGCGAACTCTCGAATCCTCTCGCTGCAATGCTCTCGTGGTGGCCCGTTCGCGCCGAGCTTCTTGTGTCGGGGCGATCAGACGATTAGCGGGCTGATCAGCCTCGGTACCGAGCGGTGCAGGCTCTTGAGGCTGATCTGCATTCTTGGTGCCAGTCGACAGCTCAGCCGGTTTCGGCGCTGAGGCCGATGGTGTCGCAGCTTGCTCAAGTGGGCGGCTGCGACGCGGCGCGACTGCAAAGTCAGAAACGGTCGTTTGACCCTTAGCCATTCGCTGCTACCTCATTCTCGCCCGCCAAAATCGCTTCGATGTCCCGAACAAGGTTCATCACTTCCGCTCTCGCTTTTTTCACCGATTCTGTGAGCTCGAGCATTTGCACAGTGCCATAGCCGTTTCTAATTTCGCGATAGCAATTTCGCTCCATTAGCTCGGTCTTGAGGAGATAGGAGTCGTAGCCCCCTTCCTGCAGGTTCTGCACGAAGGGCCTGATCAGGCGGTAGGCTTCCAGCAGTTTCGCCGGCATGGTGATCCTGGTGACGAAGTTGGCGTGGGGGATTAACCGCCCCACCTGGTCGGAAATATCGGCCGTGTCGGCCGCGGCCTGTCCTGCGGCCTTGATCTCGTCCTGGTTCGGCTGTATCGGCGTCAGCACAATATCGGAGCCGGCGATGATCGTGTCCCTTAGAACCGTGTCTTGGCCGGGCGAGTCCATCAAAACGACGTCGAACTTGTTCGCATCGTTCTCCAGGAGCTGCTGAACGGTGGTCTGGCGCGCGGCGGTTATGAGCTCGATGTTGGCAGGCAGGTTGTCCTTTGCCTCACAGCGCTTCCACCATTCCTGTAGATTCTGGCGGCCGTCTGCATCGATGAGAAGCACACGCTTCCCTTGAAGCGCATACTCCCCGGCGATCAAGATTGCTGCTGTTGTCTTCCCAGCCCCACCTTTGCCGCTCACGGCAGAAATAAATCGTGGCAAGCGTCGCAACTCCCTTTGCTGGTCCAAAGTCATTCCGGCAGTTCGTCCTTGCGCGGAGTTTCCGCGTCGCACTTGCACACGATGCGAACAATTTCCGGTACGACATGGAATCATTACACTACCGCTCCGTGTAGTCAATCGAACCAGCTAAACCACGGCTATAGGATGTGAACAATTCCCCCCACGATGTGAAACCATTTTCGCTATCGCCCCATAAACACATTATGTGGAAAAATCGTGCTGCTAACTCGTGTGGAATATCGACACGACATTGGTATGTGACCGCTGGCTGCTTTAATCGACGGCGTGCGGCTCCGCCTAAACGCTCCGCTCGATCAGTGAACCCCGGAGCCGCGTAGGGCCGGCTTTGACGCTCGCACGGAAGCGGCAAGGGCGGAGAGCGGAGCGTCCCTTGCGGCTGAGTACGAGGGGCAGAAAAAGGCCTTCGAAAGCGGATTTCGGAGGTGAACCCTGGTGAGCGTTCACTCGTTCTATGACCGGGGCGAAGTCCCAGTCAGCAAAGCAGAGGCCGAGCGCAGCGAGGGCAGTTCGAAGTTGTTTTGGTTGAATTCCCCTTACAATTTGGAGAGGCAGGATACGGAAAAATGTGCTACGCCCTTTCCTGCAATCGAGGGACGAGCCCTCGATCATCTGTCGCAAGCGCCAGTAGGGGCCAACGGCCGAATGGATGACGGGAAATTCAAGGCTCTTCTCGAGCCGGCAAGGAAAGATCGCACTTTGCATGTGCGCGTCACGGGTGACGAACATGCGTCGATCGAGAAGGCCGCCGAGGATGCCGGCATGACGGTATCCAGCTTTTTCCGGTCGCTGCTTCTGGAGGGGGCGGGGGTTCGGCCGATGTTGACCGGCGATGACCGCCTGGTCCTGATGGCTCTGCTCGAAGACATGCGGATGATCGGGATCAACCTGAACCAGGTTGCGAGGGCGCTCAACAGCGGCCGTGGTGTCCACCCAAGCGAATTGGACATCAATCTTGAGAACGTGCAGCGGGTTCAAGCGGCCGTGATGAGTGAGCTGCGTGCTCTGACGCGGCGAGCTGGTTATCAGCGTCGAGGGGAGAAGTAGCCTTTGGAAATCTTCTTCGGCGCATTCACCAGCGAATGGGAGCAGCGGCGCGCAGCGCTGCTGCACGAAATGACGTCTGGCGGGCGCGGCGCTTCGGCAGAAGAAGTGATGCGAAAGCGCCTGAAGCAGTTGGCTCAACTCGGCGCTGCAGGTGGCGGCGGAGGCTCAGGCGGCGCTTCGGATGGACGTGGAGCCGCATCGAAGGGGAGGGGGGCTCCTCGAGCGCAGGCGAAGCAAGCTACGGCAGCAAACCGGCCGATGGAGACACGGCTGGCAGCCGTCGCAAAGGGAAGCCAGCCGGCAGTCGTTAAAATGGCGTCATATGGGGGCGGTGCTCGGGTCGGTGCGATGCTGAATTATGTATCCCGTGGCGGCGAGCTGAAGGTGGAGAATGAAAGCGGCAGGATCCTCGAGGGGCGGGAGGAATTGGCGCGCATCCGTGGCGATTGGGACCACCTTTTTCAAAACCGCGCAGAAAGCCGCGACATTGGGAGTTTTTCCGTCGAAATCGCAGCGTCCGGCGTTGCATCGGACGAGGCATTGCACGAGTTGGTGAGGAGCACACTGACGAGCGGCTTTGGCGACCGGCGCTATGCCTATACGATCGCGAAAAATAACGGCGGCTCCGTGACCGTTCAGGGGCTTGTCATATTGCGAAGCGGGCAGGGGGAGCGGCTAACGGGCGACGTGAAGGCGGCCGGCATCATCCAGGGCCGATACGACGCCAGTGCGGCCGCGGGCGAGGCTGCGGCGAAGTTCTCCTTTCATGGCTACGGAAATGGCGTCGAGTTCGGCGCCAGCCGCTTGCGCGGGCTGGTCGATCGGCATGACGACGTTCGCGACGATCGCGGCCAGTCGATAGCGAATGAGAAGGTCGCGGGCGACCTGGTGCAGAAGGAATGGCGCGGCGAGCTCCACAGCCGCAGGAGCCGCGACGTGATGCACGTCATCATGTCGGCTCGGGCCGGAACCGACGTTGCCGCGTTCGAAGCCGCGGTTCGCGACTTCCTGGCGCATCAGTTTGCTGGCCATCGGTATGTATTCGCCATGCACGATCCGGCCAGCGATCCGAAAGAGGCAGGGGAGGGGGGAAAGCGTCCGCATGTGCATGCCCATGCGATCGTGGCGATGAAATCGGATTCCGGTGATCGCATCGAGACGACGCCCGCCGTGTTTCGCGAATGGCGATCTGTCATGGCAGAGAAGGCGCGGGAGCACGGCATTGAGATGGAAATGACCGACCGGCGCGAGTTTGCCAGTCCGCCGGCATTCACGCGGACCCAGGTCCGGCCGGTGAGCCGCGAAGGTCGCACCGAGCATGTCGGGACGAGCGAGGCGGCACAGGCGAGGTATGACGCCAAGCGCGGCGGCCGACGCACGGTCGCGAAGAGCGATCGGAGCCGGCAGTACATCATAAAGGCGCAGGAATCGTGGCAGAGGGTCGCCCTTGCGGGTGGCGATCGCCAAGTCGTGGCCTATGCTGCACAGCATCGAGAATACTTAGAATCAGGGATTTCGACAGCACAAGCGGAGACGAGCGGAACTGTCGTTCGCGCGGATTTTGGGTCTAACTTCCGCATCAATTTGGCTACATTGCAGGAAATGGTTTTGGAGGGGCAGGACTTGCGCGAAATGTCACGAGCAGAGTTTGAGACCTACGAGAAGAAGGTCGAGACGGCCTTGTTCAAGTTGGAGCGGTCGGTCTCGGCAGACGATCGGGCGGACTTTGACGAGGTAGCCGGCTTGGCCCGAGATTTCGTCAATCAGAAGCGTGAGTTGGTCGGCCTCTACGAGCAGCGCAAAGAGGCTTTGGCTGAGCAGGGCGCGGAGGAGCCGCGCGATGAGCTACGTGATCCGGCCAATGCCAAATGGGATGCGGCGGTTGCTAAACACGGTCGGGCCGTCGTCGAGGCCGGCAACGATGCCTTAGTCGACATTGATCATTACCGCGACGGTCTCGATCGGATTGACGCCGGAGAATTTTTGGCCGATCGCAAGGAGGCGATGCAGGCTGGTCTTGATCAGGCGATTGAGAAAGCTGCTCAGTTGGCTGTCAAAGGAAACAGCTACCTTCGCGAAGTATCTGAGAATGATGCCGATCTGCAGCGAGCGATCGGTCAGGTGGGTCGACCGACGGCAGTGCCCCCTTCGGCCGCGGATGTTCCTGTGGAGCAAGATCACGATTTGCACAGCGAAGAGCAAGATTGGCGGCTGTTCGATAACACGCGAGAAGCCCACGACCTCCCCGCTGCTGTCGAGGCTACAAATCGCCTCCAGGATCGCCTAAATAAAGATCGGGAAGCCGCGCAGCGCGGCGGAGAGACAACACGCACCGATCCCGCCCAGCAGCACATTCCTCGTCTCGAGGAGCTTGAGCGGGAACAGGTTGAACAGAAGGAACGCGACCGCGACGATCGGGACCATTAAACCGATATGTTAAACGACAACCGCCAACAATACGTCGTCCAGAGCAACGATCCCAAAGGTGACGAGGGGTTCGGTAAGTTCTTCGGTGCGATTATCGTGTTTGTGATGTTTCTAGGATTCGTCCAGGTGGCCTACGAAGCAGTCACGGCCTGGTATCGGGATACCACGGTCTGGCTGAACGATACAACTGCCTATCTCGCCGACTTCTGGCCTTTCTAAGCGGCGGGTTTGCGTGTGCGGATCAGCATGAAGCAAGCCGACTTCGTATCAGCGGCGAGTGCTCGACACTGGTCACTCCCAATCCTCGTAATTTCCTTGCTTCCTCAGTGCAGACTGCAGACGGACTCAGCGACATAGAAAAATAGAAAACCATAGGCGACGACCAGGTTGACTTCGTCGAAACTTCCTGCATCGACTATTTGTCGCTGAGCAACCCGTGCCGCTGTACCCTGACGGAGTTCGTCGTCGCGCGCCAAGCGAAAGCGAGCCATCAACTTGGTCTCGGGGTAGGAGGGACGCATCTGGGAAAAGCTATTGGATGGACACTACTTGCACGGGATCGCCCGTTCAGGCGCGCTGGGGATACTCGAAGTCAGCAAGATCCCTTGTCTGGGGGGCATCACTTAAAGCGGGCCCAGCTCGACTGTCAGTACATCCACCCGACCTGCAGGATCAGAAGCCGCAATCCTGAGAAAACCGTCGGTTGAGCCGGTCACCATGACAGCGATCACGTTTGATGCAGGCGTACCCGTCAACCGGATTTCCGCCGCTCCATTCTGGAGAATCAATCCACTCTCCACAAACTCCCTGAATGGTACTGGCGCTCTCATCGGGAGATCCGAAGGCTGATCCAGTAGGTCAACCTGGATAAGGCACGGGGCCATTTCAGGGGCCGTTGTTTCGAAAACGCTGCTTGTGACGATTTTCAGACTTCGCTTTCCTGCCTCGGCCTTGTCTGCGACAAGGGAAAGCGTTGGTCCTGTCGGGGGGATGAGTTGAACAAACTGTATTTCGGAACGCGGAGACGCTATCCCTTCGGCTGGCGTACGCGGATCAGGCGAGCAGAGGTCGACAGCAAATTGATGTAGCGACCAACTGGGCGGAGGCCTCAGGATGAAGCACCGCCAGAAAACTTGCGAGAGTCGTTCAAGTGAAGCGCGCGCGCCGGCGACATAGGTGTCAATTTTATCTCGCGATATCTCGGAAAGCGGCTTTAGCCTGTGAAGCAACTCGTCAGACGTCTCCAAGCCGGGCTGGCTATCCCAGAAAATTCTGACGTCCTCGCTCGGAAACGCAACGCCCGAGCCGATTGCAGCGACGACCAGACCGGACCTTGCGTAAGCACTTCCGGGCGTCGGTCGCAACAGCCGCAGGTCGGCCCGTCTGCGTACCCTTTCGTTCGGCACGGCAATGGCACGCAGGTCAGGCAAGTCCAATTTGTCACTCGGCACATTTGTCAAGGACATCGCCGTCAGCATGACAAATTCTAGGCCGCTCTGAACGCCGGCGACTGACACCTGGCCAGGGCCTTTCAGCATTATATTCTTGTCAACTTCGAAAAGATCGACAAAGGCGCGCCGGAAAACTGGTCTGTGGAGATGTGGATCGATTAGGCTCTGGATCATTGCAAGCCGGACCGCCTGATCACGCTCCGCGCGCAACGCGCTTAAGTAATTGTTGGCCGCAACTTCATCGGCGAAAGTTTCTTTGAGGCCGAGATCGCAAAGGGCGGATTCGTGAGCGCGCCAAACGAAAAACCCGGCGACGGGGCGATCTGCCAATCCGGTCGGGTCGATGAACGCGTGGCATCGCCCGTCACCGTCTGCACGACTCGCCCATTCCAGGCGCCATAGACTTCCGGAAAGTTGCGGCGGGCGCGGATCGGCGATCGACGAATTCGCGCGAACAATCGGTGATCGCCGCTCCGGCGTTTTGCCGCTGACATTCTCCCATGCGTCTGCACAAACTTGTATGTTGGATCGGCTATTTTCCCGGAAAATCGGGTTGGCTGAGCCGAGGCCGATGTTAAGCCTGTAGCGCCGATAATCTACCGCAGGCGGAGCCGGGTGATCCGAAGCAAAATCTGGAAGTTGGAACACCGACCAGCCGGCTGGCAGATCACCATCAAGCTCCGGCTCATCGCCGTTGAACCGGATGATCAGCGGCACGGCCTGGGTGTCCGGCAGTTTCACCCCCTGTTCGGGTTGAGCTTCTTCCTCACTGTTGGAAAATGCGAGACCAACGCGAATCTCGTAGGGCGAGCGTAAAGACCAATCCCATGCGATATCTGCGCGAAGGTTCAGCGTACCCATGGAAGCGTAATCAACCTCGATTGTCCCCCACCTTGGCGCTTGAACTGGCCAGGGCGTTAGCTCGCAAGTGGGCTGCGACGGCCGCAGCCACCGGCCGAAGACATCTCGGCAATGAATAGTCCAGACGGTGGTTTCCGTTGAAATGAACGGCAAGTCGAACGGACCAAGTGTGAAAGAGGGATGTCCGGTGTCCGTCTGGTCATCGGGCGACGTGCCGGCTAATACGTGTTTCGGCCGCTTCCGTTCATCAAGCAAGAACTGGTCGGCGCCCGCGGACAGGTCTATGAACGTGGTCAACCCCGAAGATCGCCGGTCGAGTGAAAGCCGCACATCGCAGGTTGCAGGCTTGTCAGGTCCTTGTGGAGGGCGTGGTGCAGCGACGGCAAGTGTCGTCAGCGGAGTCGCTCCGCCGACGACCAGACCCGCAAGCTGGACGGTCTTCACTTGACCGAGCCCAGGCGGGGCGTGATAGCCGGACACTCGAACGATAGGAAAAGGAAGGATGCCTTTTTCTTCGACGACTTCGTAGATGGTCTGCAGCGAGATTAGTGCCTCGAACGGCGGCGGCAAGGGGATGGTAACAGATTGGCCAAGTGTTGTAGCCGTGACCGAATCTGAAAAACAAAGCATCTGGAGCATCTTCACGGGGCAGATCCGCCCTTCGACCTCTGGCTCGATCTGCAGCGCATAGCTCCACGAGGGGTCACGCGCGATGTCGATGAAATTTGCGATCGTCTGCAGGACAATTTCGCTAGTCAGTACCCGAGCGATAGCTGCGTCCGGCTTTTCGCGGTGAATTTCGATGTCGAGGACTGACGATGACGGAGAGGCAGTGTTGGCGCGCGCAACCGCATCCATTGCGACACGAAGGCTGAGAGCTTCTCGCGCCGGTAAGACCAGACCGTCATAGGATTGAATGGCATAGGGTTGTACACCGTCGAAGACGGGAGCAACTGTGGCCACCCTCTGGAAATGGAGGTCGGCATTGGCGTGTATTGCGATGACCGTCGCGTTCTTAATTGCGACATCGCCGGTTGCTCTAAGTCCGAGTATACCCGGGCCGATGAACGCGGTTCCTTGGAGAGCCTCTGCGTTCTGTCTCGTTTCGGGAATCTCGTTACCCGCTACGTCGGTCGCGTAGATCTCGGTACCAGGCGATGCCTGCAAGGCAGCCGAAACGCAAAGAGCATCGTTGCAATTCAACTGACGCAATTCCGGAAGTAAGGAAAGCTCGAACTTCGTGGTCTTGTCGAGGGAAATCTCAGCGATCTTAGCAGTATTGTGTTCCCCAAGAGAGACCGGTCTCGCGCAAAGATCTATCTCGAACGGCGCGATTGGTAAGCCGAGGTCGGATTGGACTATCCAATGCACGGTAGCGAGCGAAGCTGCGTTATCTAGAGGGAGATCATCGACTGTCCCGCCTGGCTCGTCTACCCGTTCGAGGTGCTTCAAGGGAAACTGCGCCATGCGCGCGTAGAGCTGGAACGACATGAGCGGTTCTCCTCAACGATACGGCATCTGCCGCTGAGCGAGTTTCCCGGCTGCGATTGCCACCGTTGCCTTAGCGGGCAAGGCCGCGGGAACTCGATCAACGCTGTGCCGCTCGAACACGATCTCGACGTCACCAGTGTTGTCATCGAGGTTGAGCAGGGCTGCAAATCCGCTTTCCGAATATATGATTCCTGTCACACGCTTCGACTCCACGAGATTGATCGACTGCAGCTCGACGTCCTGAGGCTCGGCTACGGACGTATCTGGTGCGACATCCGACAAGAGTCCGATGCGGACGGTGCGCGTCGTTCGGGCGATCGGTTCCCGGCTTTCCAAAAGCAAGGCGTTTGCCTTGAGGTGCTGCGTTTGAGGGTCAACATGCCAGAGTATCGTGACGGCGGTCTCTGTGCTCCGGTCGGAGCGTTCGGCTAGTGCTTCCGCGATGGTATCTTCGAACACCTTGTCCGCCACGCGCGAACCGGCGGAGGAAACAAAACTTGTGGCCAATTCCTTTGCCATGACTCTGTGCCTCGGCGCCATCGCTGCAAACTGGACCGCATGTGCTGAGAGTTCTGTATGCAGAGCCGTGGAAAATTGCCATTGCAGGAAAGGTTCGGCGGGCGTTGAGGCCCACGGCCATTCAGTTCCATCCGCACGCACAACTTCTATCCGCACCCGATATCCGGCGAGCGAACGCAAGGCAACGTCAAGGCCGATCCAGAGCCCACCAGCTGGGATCGTAGGGTTGCCGAGGCACCGCAGTGATCCATCCTTTATCTTTTTAAAGATCGCCTCTCTCAACGCCGACGGCAAGCTGGCGAAACTATCAAGAATGAATCCTTTCGGCGCGGGAGCAAGGGGATCGACAAGATCTGCAGGAGTGACGAGTACGCCTCGGTGCCACGGCAGAGTGCCGGTGCTGTCGGTGACCGCCGTGCCTCCGTCCTCGGTAACCGTGACCTTGAGGCGGGCTTCCGGAAACTTTGCAAGCATGCGCAGCGCGTCGGCCGATCCAAGCGCGAAGCCAGGATTGTCTCCGGGACTGTGGAAACGTTCGTTGGCCTGTGGGAAGGTAGCGAGCAGGTAGGCGATTACCGAGGAGGGGGGCTCATCGGTCGTCTTGAACTCGTACCGCTTCACTTCGCCAACCGATGCTCTGCCCTCGACTTTCGAGTCCCAAGCGACCTCCAGTTCGTACTCCGAGTCTGGCTCTAGAAGTGGGACGGGTTTTCCGTCGAAATAGTCCTGAAGGTCGGCGATCGTTTTCTGCTGAAGTGTTAGGTCGTTTTCATAGCGTGTCCCTTCAGCGAGGGGGATGAATCGGAGCCCCCCAATGATTAGAGATACGTCGCTGTTCACGTCCATATCGCCGTCGAACCCAATCATCAATGCATCGGGGTGGGTGCCAGCCGTAAGTCCTATGGAATCGGTGTGAATTTGTATCCTGGAAAAGGTCCAACCCGTGTATTGCGGTGCTCGATGAAGAGCCGCGAAAGCTTCAGCCGGTCTCTGCCAGTATGCAGCCCCTTCATGGAATTGCTGCATGATCGCTTCGTCAGTGAGATCTCCCACGGCGCCGCTCGCCAACAACTGACTGTAAGGAATTGTGATGCGCCGTCCGTCCGACACAGAAAGTTCCAACCGCAGATACGATTCTGAAGCCAGGGTGGAGTGCGCGAGAAGAAGATCGAGCTTCGTATCTGGAAGCATATCTGCGCGCACTATCGCAGCACCAGAGACCCGAACATGGGGATTCAGGAGCACGGTCTTGGAGTAGGTGGATAAGACGGCAGCTGCGGATTCTCCCGCCTTTTCCAGTCTGCAGCTGCCGGGAAATCGGGGAAAGCCCGGGATCGGATCGTTCGCGTTGCCGTAATGCGCCCGCTGATTCAAGGAGGCCCTCGCCCGTGTTGCCCCCGAGCGCCCGATGGCGCCTTCGATCTCGGCGTCTCGGAGAACAGCGGTCATCCACCATGTGCCGTCCGCCGGCACGCCTACATCCTCTGGCCCTAGCGCATACCAGCAAGGCTGAGGTTCAATGGGATCCTTGCAGACATTACCGAGGACAGCATCTATCCAGGCCTCCAGTTGCGCTGGATCGACGACAGCGTTCTTGACGCTCAGCGGATCACGGGTAAGGAGTGCGAGCGTTTTTGGGGTCAATTGGCCGCCCTTCGACGACTGCCCGCTTCCCCACCAACGGGCGGGCATTGCAGAATAATCGACTTCTTCGATTCCGCCGCCTTGCAAACGCCGTTTCAGTGTCACCGAATGGAGTACATATTGGCCAACGCGGCTGCCGATGTTGAATCGCGTATCGTTCTGATCGGTCGATCCGGCTATCGCGAAGCCCTTAGGTTGGGGGCCAATAGCGGGTGGTTGTGCCATCGATAACGCTATTACCGTGTCCAACGGTACACCGACCGGAATTTTAACCGAGCCACCGACTTCGACGGCCTCACCAATCGGGACGTCTATCGGACCAAGGCGGCCCTGGCCGCGAAGGGAAACGTCAGCCCCGGCCAGTAGGACAGCACGATTCGACAATGTCCACAGGGAGGTCGGATCGGGGATACGCGCTCCGAAGGACAATGTAAGACACCCTTCAACCTCAATGAAGAAGTTCTTGTAGTGACCGCAGATGCTGCCGGTAACAAAAATGCCCTGCGTCCCGTCGATCGAATTCGAATACTCAAGCGTAAGTTGTGCTGATGCCCCAACGCTGACGATGAAGAGCCGTAGTTCACCGGAAAGAAGGACGGACCCGAGGGCAAAGAGGCCTTTTGACAGTGATAGTACGAGGTAGGTGTCGAGGTCGCCTCGGGCGTACAACGATCCACCGCCCAGTTTGACCGTTGCCCCAAAACCCATTGCGATGGCAAAACCCGGAAGGTCGCGCTTTTGCGTCGGTGAAACCGGAAAGGCCTTGATGACGTCACCGGAGGCCATGAAGTAGGCGCGAATGGCGATGCTTGCGAGACCGAAGAGGTCAAGCGTGCCGGCAATAGGATCGTCATGTGTCCCAAGATAAAGATGCCAAGCTTTCGCCTTCTCGGTATTGAAGTAAAGCTGCAGCGGTGCCCGTAACTTTATGAAATCCTTGAAACCTATGTCAGCGAGTGCCGAAAGTGTAAGCTCGTCGTTTGCCAGGTCGATATCCAGAACGCCAATGATTCCGCGTTTTAGATCCCCGGACGCCTTCTTGTTGTCTATCGGCTCCTCTACAAGGTTGACCTTGCTGAAAATAAGAATGCGGGGTCCGGGCTGTTCGACCGCGAGCATGGCGTTCATGTTGGCCAGATCTCCGCTCACCATGAATTCGAGCATGACCCCGAGGCCGATCGTGGAGTGATCGCGCGCGACGCTCCAGGCAGCTTTCTTCTTCACCGACTTGATGACATCCCCGTCGACCGACTCCAGCCAGGCAAGCGCTGGTGGCACGGCCGGCGAGCGGGCGGGCTCATTGCGCTTCATATGGGTGGCGAATATTCCTTCGACCCCGGTCCAACCAAGCCCTGTTCCAAACACGGGAACGGGGGGCTTGAAACTGATGGAGGAACTGAAAATCGTTGCCGTTGCACCCCCCGGAATTTCGGAAACCCTTACCGCACCGAACATCCGAAAACCCGAGGGGAACACGAGGTCGAGACTGCCGATCACGGTGCGGCCGGTGTCGTCTTTCGAAATCACAAGGGTCCCGGTCCCTTTTACGACACCGGGAATATCGACGGTTACTTTGGACGGAAATGCCTCGATTGACGGCGGATCACCGCCTTCGAGGGGAATGACGAAAACGAAGTCACCTGCGGTAATGATATCGGTGTTGCCCATGAGTCGCAGGCGGACTACCAATTCCCTGCGGGGCGTCCGCCGCATGGACATGTCGACGATCTTGAGAAACCTGCCGAAAGGTCCTAGCTTCCAGAGGGATGGATCGGCCACCGAGAGTTCGCGCAAGCCTTTCGGGACCTGCACCCAGGTTACTTTGTCGTCACCGTAAAAGAAACCGCTTCCATCGACCCTGGCGGTTAGCGGACGTGCAGTCTCAATTTCGAGTTCGTCGATCGCGATACGAAAATCGGCCTCGTAGTCGAACAGCAATGCTGTCTGATACTCATTGGGGTTTGCATTGGGCACGGTCACAACAGCCGGCTGGCGCTGTATCCGGACACCAACAACCCGAAGCTCGTCAACCTGAACGGCATTGGAGAAAAACCACCCCAATGCCAATGACCCGTAAAGCTGCAGCAGGCCTTGTTCGCTACGAACTGGGACGAAGTAACCCCGTGTCTGCTCATTGGCGGCATGGGCTCCCTCCGGCGCGTTTACTGGGCTTCCAGCCAGAACAATCGGAGCAAGCGTCAATCCAACCGCAAGTGTGCTGAACACATCCTGCGGCATCGCAACGGGGGAATCCTTGTTTAAAGTGGCAAACACGTCATCGCCGATTGCTTCGAGGCCGAGGCTGACCGACATTGCCTCATGCTCGTCGCCGTTATCATCTTTCCAGGGGGCGTTTTGCACAGACAAGACACCACGGCGCCCTGATAACCATGCATATGGCTGATCCAGCGCCTTGAAGACGCCGCTTAGTGTAAAATTGCTAAGTTTGTCTTCCGCGACCGAACCCCGGAACCGTGCGTCCGTGAACATTCCGAGATAGCTACCTTCCTTCAGACTCGGCATGGCGACTTCGAACGACGTGTACCATTTTGAGAAGTTCTTCGCATCGCCGCCACTGTTGAAACTTAGTGCGGTGAGGCTGATTCCTACGCTAGGCCAGCCTTCCTGGCCGTTTTGATCATCATCCAACCAATGAAGGCGGATGCCCTCAAACAGAATGCCTGTAAAGTCGCCCGCGAGATTGAACTCAGCGAGCGCCAAATCGAGCAAGCGACGGGATTCGGCATCCGAAGGTGCTCCGAGTATGATTTGAATTCCATCTGTGACCTCATGCCGGAGCTCAAAACCCGCCGTCCGCGTGGTGTCCATGAAAGCCCCGACAGGGTCTGGGAGCTCAGACGAAAACATCTGCAAGGTTAGACCCGCGATGCCGTCGGGAAGCATTATCCCAGGCGTTCCCACCGCTCGGCCGAAAAGATCGAGCGAGTGCTTGGCAAGGGCGTCGTCCTTCCATTCAATGGAAAGATCAAATCGGCTGACGAGAGTGGACTCGCTATAGGCGGCGCCCCCACTAGGTATCTGAGCGAAAGCAGCGTCCGGAATACCTACCTTCAGGAGTTGGAAGCGCTCATCGTCGGCAAGCGTCGGATCTGCTGTCAGAAACAGGCCGCAGGCTGCGGCGCCCGGGGTCAAATCCTCGAACCGGCCCTTTGCGTTCCGGCGCGCTGGAATCAACCATTTATCGGTGAGGATGACGCGAGGATTGAGCAGGAAGAGGGTAAGTTGAACCGACTTCAGCTTCTCCTCGTCACCGAACATGACGACCAGGCGATATGCTGCTTCGCCGCTGAGAATGTCAGGAATGTTCGTGTGGGCATGCGGAAAATGTCCAAAGCGCAGAGATCGACTAACGCCCAGACCGACGACACCCTCCGCTTCAGCAATATCGCCTATCAACGCCCCGAGCATCGGCCGGATTTGATCCGCACCGTCGTTAAAGGCTTGCTCGAACAATGGCGGAGGCCAGCCAAATCCGACACTGGCAAAACTCGGCCTGAACCCCTCAAACTGCTCCGCTTTTGACACGCCTTCCCCTCCCGGCAGTCACGTTACAACTATTGATTATTTTAGTATTCCTGTCACTATCCACTTTTGGGCAGTGTCTCATGGTTGTTCGTCGGGAGACCGCGGCGGTTCCGACGGAGCTTTGCGCTTCAATTTGAGCCCCTCAGAGGGTAGGTTTTCCTACTGAAATGCAAATGCGGAAACGATAACGTTTGATTAGGTGTTAGGCGACATCAACATCGCCGGCTGAGCGATTCCCGCTCGAGAAGTGATGATGCCTTTCAATCTCAGATCCTAAGCACTATTCAGCTGCAATCCCAACGTCTACAGGATCTGGAACCGTCGTATGCAGGATGTCCATGTAATTGCGGCGCGCAGCCCGTGACTTATCGCCCAGCTTTTCGACTTTCGTCTCAACCGTTGCTTTGAGCAGGGAGGCCCTAGGTGTTAGGTCTTTCTCAATTGCCTCTATCCGGGCTTTTATGGCAGCCAGGCTTGCGGGCGCCTTGTCCACCGTCTTCGCAGACGCCCTTGGCTTTGGTCGCAGCGCCTGTTTGTTGACGGTTCGTTTAACGGGCGGCGCAGCTTTCTCCGCGACTGACGTATCCTGCTTTGCCGCAACTGGCTCGATCGTCGCGCCCGAATTCGGCTTCTCGTCTTGTGCGGGTGCAGGCGACGGGTCTTCGCGATTGGTATAGTGGGAAGTCGTCGCCGGCACGGGCTTCGGCGTCAGATATTCGATCTCCGGCACTTGCGGAATGTGTGCTTGAGAGAACGCCTCTGCCGATTTGAAGGGCTGCGTTTGGAAGAACCGGAGTTTTTCTCCGAATATCGGCCTTTGTCCCTCGATGAGCAGGATCATCCTGTTCTCCGGCATTTGCCGGACTTCCTGCGGCATCATCAAGTCGCGTTCCCGAATCTGCTCTACCTTCGTACGCCGGGGCAGTCCCAACAGTTCTATCGTGCGGGATTCCGACTGGTAGCGGATCGTGCGCTTCCCTAGTGCCCGGGACGCATATTCGGCGGTGGCCTGGTCATTGGCGCCGAGGACGAGCTGATAGCCGCAATTGCCAAGCAGAGAATGGCGGGACGTTTCTCCGTAGATCTCGTCGAGGTTCTTCAGATCCTGGATTATGAAGGCGAGTTTGATGTTATAGCCAGCTACATAAGGCAGCTTGGTCATGATCTCGTCCATCCGCTTTAACTGCCGGAACTCGTCGAGCAAAAAGTAGACGGGGAGGGAATTAGGATCGTGCTCGAGCGTGAGAATATCCATTACCTGCTGCACGAACAGGGTCAGGAGGGGGCGCAACAGAGTGATATCGGTGATATTCGGCGTCAGGTAGATTGAGATTGGCCGGCGCTTCATCGCCCGCAAATCCATGTCGGTGACATTGGTGGCGGCGACAATCCGCTCATTTTTGAACGGCCGCATCGCCTTCTGAATGTCCAACAGAGCTGAGGCGGCCGCCCGTTCGGACAGAGCGATGTAGGAATTGAAGCTCTCGACGGTGAACTTCGAAAGGTAGGGCTCTTTTTCCTTGATGTATTTCATGAGCGCCTGGAGATCGACGCCACTGTTAAAAAAGGAATTGACCTCGGCGAGGTTGCGCCGGTCTTTGTAAAAGGGGCTTTCCGTGATGTAGCTGATCACGCCTGCAAGTACCTGTTGGGCGGTCGCTTGCCAGACGGAATTTTCCGATTCCGTGTTCTCGGGCACAAGAATGCTGGCGATGTTTTGAATGTCGGTCGTGCGATTGCCGCGCTCCGGCCGGATAAAGTCCAGCGGGTTATAGCTGCTGGTCTTTTCGGAGCCGGGCGCAAATAGAAAAACCTGGCTGCCGTTCTGCCGGCGATAACCCGCCGTCGCCTTGAACACTTCGCCCTTGAGATCGGTAACGATCATCGAGCCTTCATGCATCAGCGCATTGGGGATCACATAGCCCGCACCTTTACCGGAGCGCGTCGGGCCTATGATCAGATGATGCCGATCGTCCTTGGTGCGAAGAATGTTCCGCCCGATCCGGCCGAAGATGTGTCCCTGTTTGCGGAACCACTTCCCGCGCCGCAGCGAAGCTATGTCCTGAAACGCGGCATCCCCCAATGGGCTGCTCGTCGGTTTCAGTCCGATGTAGGCGACAAGGCCCGCCACCAGCAGCGCCGGCACCATCGAACCAAGCGCAACCTTCTGCAGGGCAGGGCTCGTTTTGTAATGCCAGAACTGTTGAATCGGAGCGAAGGGATTGCTCGTGATCGTCGTTTCGAGGATCCGACCGTCCTTATAGAAGAGCTGAAGCCCCAGGCCGTACCCGAGCATCCAGACAACGAACGCTATCCCGA
>Ga0315914_1004042_pt1 | contig 22024 bp, 15 predicted proteins | sample MpolenodulesMG_FD_203920 | JGI IMG/M metagenome (GOLD analysis project Ga0315914, IMG submission 203920) | Medicago polymorpha root nodule microbial communities from Los Angeles, California, United States - elongated nodules | ecosystem: Host-associated > Plants > Roots > Nodule | place: USA...
AGTTTCTAAACATAAAAAGACACTCAAATCCATATAAAACTTGAACCAAAACATCATTTCAACAAAAATCACCATTTGACCCATTTTTCATGAAAACCTTCAAGAACAACACAAATTCATAACAAGCTCAAAGATTATGGTTACCCATGGCATCAATCAACAACAACAACATCTCACAACAGCAACAACAACAACCAATCATGAATTCATCAATAATTCATCAACAACATTATATTTCATCAATTTTGAGTGAAAACACAAAGTATACATATATACACATCTTGAGCATGTAATTTCATCATCAACAACTCAATCAACGTCAAATTCACATACCCAAACATTACATCAAAGCATAAGCACGAATTTCATCAATTAAAATCATAATAATCACCTAGCAAAATTAAGCACTTATGCATAGAATTAGAGAAGAAGCTACAACTAAGATACTATGATTGAAATCTTACCCCCTTACCTCAATAAGCAATAATCCTAGCAAAAGCTTCACTTAAGCTCCTAGAATCTATATCACCTCTTGGTTCTTCAAGCTTTCCCACTCCTAACCCTTTTTCTCCTTCTCTTGAACTTTCTCTCTCTACCTCTCTCAAAATGTTATATGAAATGAACAAATGATACTAGGTGACCTAATTTCCTTAAAGACTAAGGTTTAAATAGTGTCCACACTAATGGGCTTAACCCTTAAAAGTTTAATGGGCTCAAAACTCTTATAAACTAACTCCCAAAGTTTCTATTCACTTACGGTTAAAAGTTATCGAATAATTACCAGTTCAAAACTAATTACCACAACCGAATAGTAACTTAGTAAAATAATGGTTCTCACTTGAAACACTAAAAATAACTCCCACCATGAATATACTAATTTACCCTTACTTGCAAAATGACCAAATTACCCTTTTAGCACTAAAACCCATTAAAGTACACACATAGACAAATAATCACATACGAGCATAAATAAACACACATTAAAACAAATAAAAATAAATCTAGCGAAAATCGGGCTGTTACAACTCTCCCCCCTAAAAAGAATTTTTGCCCTCGAAAATTACCTGAAGGAAACAACTCCGGATACGAAACCTTCATCCTACTCTCCGATTCCCAAGTGCCACTCTCACCAGTCGGTCCAACCCAAATCACCTTCACCATAACGATCTCTTTTCCACGCAAACGCTTCACCTCGATGGTAACACAATCCGATACGCTACAACCCCAACCTTCTCAACAATCTCAAGCGGTCCAACAAAACGAGGAGTCAACTTACGACACTTCAAAGCACGTCCAACACCAGTTACAAGATTCACCCTCAAAAACACATGATCACCAACCTGAAACTCTATGTCCTTCCTCCTCTTATCATGATAACTCTTCTACCTACTCTGAGATGCTTTCATCTTCTCTTAAATCATCTTAACCTTTTTCGTAGTCTCTTGCACAACTTCTGGTCCTAACAAAGCACTTTCACCTGACTCATACCAACACAACGGCGTTCTACACCTCAGACCATACAAAGCCTCAAACGGTGCTATACCGATACTAGAACGAAAATTGTTGTTGTAAGTAAACTCAATCAACGGTAAACATTTGACCCAACTGACACCTTGCTCCAAAACAGAAGCTCTTAACGAATCTTCCAAACTATGAATAGTCCTCTCTGTCTGCCCATCAGTCTGGAGATGATAAGCAGAACTCAACCTCAACTTAGTTCCCAAAGCAGCTTGCAAACTCTCCTAAAACTTAGAAGTAAACCTCGGATCCCGATCCGACACAATACTAGAAGGAATACCATGCAACCTAACAATCTGCTCAATGTAGATCTCAGCCAACTTCGCCATAGACATACCGATCTTGATAGGAACAAAATGTGCCGACATCGTCAACCGATCAACAATCACCCAAATCGAATCAAAACCATTCACAGTCTTCGGCAACGCTCCATTCTGGCACAAACAACGGTTGCATTAAACCCGATAGCTTCTGGTGTTCAATCTTCGACTTTTGACAAACCAAACAAGCATAAATAAACTCTACGATCTCCTTCTTCATTCTAGGCCACCAAAACAACCTCTTCAAATCCTGATACATCTTCGTCGCTCTTGGATGAATACTCAGACTACTTTTGTGACCTTCGTCCAAAATTTGATTCTTAAGCTCAAGCACATCCGGCACACAAACTCGATCACGAAACATCAAAACACCGTTCTCATCTAATCTGAAATCAACACCTTTACCTTGATTAACCAATACCACTCAATCCACAAGTTCCAAATCTTCCTTCTGACCATTCTTAATCTCTTCCAAAATGTTAATCGTCAGCTTCAACATTCCTAACCTCACACCATCCGATGTCAACTTACTAACCAAACTCAAATATCGAAACTGCTTAATCAACTCCAACTATTTAACCATCAAAGCAGACATATGCAAAATCTTCCTTCTCAAAGCATCATCAACAACATTCTCCTTTCCGGGATGATAACTCAATTGAAAGTCAAAATCCTTAAGATACTCCAACCATCTTCTCTGCCTCATATTCAATTCTTTCTCATCAAACAAGTACTTCAAACTCTTGTGGTCACTGAACACCTCAAAATCATAACAATACAGATAGTGCCTCCAAATCTTCAATACATACACAATTGCCGCTAATTCAAAATCATGAGTCGGATAATTCTTCTCATGTACTTTCAACTGCCTCGACGCATAAGCCACAACTTGACGATTTTGCATTAACACGCCACCAAGCCCTATCTTAAAAGCATCACAATACACAACAAACGATTCCTTCAGATTCAGTAAAATCAACACTGGCGCTGAAGTAAACCTCTTCTTCAACTCTTGGAAACTCTTCTCGCACTTAGCATCCCAAACATAAGCTTGTTCTTTCCGAGTCAACTGCGTCAATGGCAATGACAACTTAGAGAATCCCTCAATAAACCTCCGATAATAACCTGCCAATCCAAGAAAGCTTCTAATCTCAAAAACAGACTTAGGTGATTCCCACTACAACACAGCATCAACCTTCGACGGGTCCACGACAATACCACCCTTCGAAATCACATGACCAAGAAAACTCACTTCCCGCAACCAAAACTCACACTTCGATAGCTTAGCACACAACTGATTCTCTTTCAAAACGCGTAACAAAATCCTCAAATGCTCAGCATGCTCCTCCTCGGACTTCGAATACACCAAAATATCATCTATAAACACCACCACAAAACGGTCCAGAAAAGGATGAAATATTCTATTCATATATTCCATGAAGACACCTGGCGCATTGGATACTCCAAATGGCATCACAGAATACTCATAGTGTCCATACCTCGTTCGGAACACGGTTTTGGATATATCTTCCGCCTTCACTCTAATCCAATGATATCCTGACCTCAAATCAATCTTACTGAACACTTCCGCACCAACCAGCTGATCCATCAAATCCTCAATCCTTGGAAGCGGATACCGATTCTTAATCGTCACCTTGTTCAACTGCTGATAATCCACACACAACCTCATGCTTCCATCCTTCTTCTTAACCAACAACACTGGAGCACCCAACGGAGAAACACTCGGCCTAATAAACTGTTTCTCAAGCAACTCTTCCAACTGATTCTTCAACTCACCCAACTCTGATGCAGACATCCGATACGGCACAATCGAAATAGGACTCATTCCAGGTACCAAATCAACTGCAAACTCAACTTCTCTCTCCGGCGGTAATTCGGCAATGTCGTCTAGAAAAACTTCTGGAAACTCTTGCACTACCGGCAAATCACCAATTCCTTTCTCACTACTTTCCTTCAATGAAGTAAACATCATAAACACACAAGCTTCACCGTCCAAAGACTTCTTCACTTGCTTTACGGTCAGGAACTCCCCACCTAACTCCGCTACCGGCTTAGAAAATGTTATACTCTTGGTTAAGTAATTAATGCTAAAACCAAAAGTCAACATCCAATCCATACCAAAAATCACATCCATATGCTTCAACGGAAGACACACAAGATCCAACTCGAAATCAACATTACCAAAACTAACAGGACACTTAGCACACACGAAGGAAGTAGTCACCGAGCCACTGGTCGGGGTATCGATGACCATCTCTCGCAACAACGGAGTTACAACCAAATTCAAACGCTCAACACAACTAACCGAGATAAAAGAATGAGTAGCACCAGTATCAATAATTGCAATCAAAGGAGTACTATTGATAAAAACACGTACCTCAGATAAGATTATCTGGCTGCTCTACTTTCTTCGCATTCAATGCAAACACTTTTTCCGCCGCCTTCTTCGGCTAGGTACACTTAGTACTGATATGACCTTTCTCATCACAATTGTAACAAGTGATATCCTTCGCATCATTCTTGCACTCAAACGCCTTGTGACCTGCTTTCCCACACTTGTAGCAACCATCACCCTTCTTGCACTCATTAGCAAAATAAAAAATTGTGGATAACATAAATAAATAAATTCAGAATATCATAAACAAATCCAGAATATCATAAATAAATCCAAAAATTGTAGTAATTTTAGCTACAATTTTGTTAATATTATAATTTTTATTATTACAATTAATTTAAATATAAATGTGTGTGTTTCTTATTCAGAAAATATATATGTGGTTCTTGATTATCATTTATGGTGATTTCTTTATATTATTATCTTATTATAATTGTTTATTCTTTTAATCTTTATTTCTGCATATAATGTAATCTGTGTGTAGTAGTGAGATGAAGGAGTTGTTTGAAGATAATGATAATAATAATAATAAAGGTAACACAGTATTCTAGATCCCCTCAAATAAAATGTTGAATATCATCGTTATATAACATGAAACGTTAAAGAGTGTCTGTATGACATTCGTGATAAAAAATGGTGAATTTAACTTTTTAAAAGTTCAAAAATTGTTGATTTCAATACAAAACAATTATTTTTTGTTTTCTTAACGAGTACCATTAAGACACTACGAGAGCACGAACTTTCCCTTTCGCTCCAAAGTCCTACTCCTAACACTCACGCTTCAGTGACCTCTCGCATCGCTATGACGCTATCTCGTGCGACAAGAGAAGACAAACCAAAAATGCGGCACATCAAGGAACTTTGGCAGGCGGTGGCAATTTATTCATCCATGGCTCAATTTACGCTGATATCTGTTTTGGGTCATCCTTATAAAAAAGAGACCGTAGTACTAAGCTTTGGGCAAACCTGTTTTCAGCTCTTACCGGCAATTTTGTGAAATGTCTTGTTCCTAATGACCTTTGTCTACGCAATTGTCTCCATAGTTCAATTGATTAAGTCTTGGGTCATTCTTGTACCCATTCTCGGAATATTCTGTCTTAATTTTGCCTATGGCTTATTCAAGTGGCTGATTAATGCATCAATGTTTAATGTCCTATACTACTCCTTTAGCATCAATGGTGCCTTGTTTATGTCTCTTTGTGCTGGTTATCTTATTTTAGTCATGCTTGTGTTTTTATGGTTTTCATTATGCAGTAACTATGTGAATTGAGAAGTGTATTATGCCTCCACTTTTTTTATTTTTTTTATAAACATATTCCGGGTTTGCAGCAAATGATAGGAAGTTTATATTGTATACATTTCATTCTTGGGTTTATGTACCCTTGCTTTTTTGTAATCTTTATACTATCATCTTAGTAAAAAAAATTATTTCCATTTTCTAAATTCTGAATATACACCTCGTGATTTGAAACAATCAAATCACCGCCATAAATACATTATTTTTAGAAAAAGTGATACATTGTTTTTAGAAAAATACCAAATGTGAGCCATTGATTTACGGCAACAGTACTCCCTCCGTTTCAAAACGAGTGTCACTTTAGCCCATTGCATATATATTAAGGAATGAAATGAAATAATCATTAGACATAACATTTTTACTAAACTGCCCTTACTTTATAAAAAAAATATAAACTTAAAGTTGCATTAAAAATTGTGTGAGAGAAAAGTTGGAGAGGGTAAAGTTGGAAGAAAAAAATTAAAGTTGTATTGGAAATGTAAAGTGACATTCATTTAGAAACAATTTTTTTTCGCTAAAGTAACACTCATTTTAAAACGGAGGGAGTATTTTTTAAGGACAATATTATTTAAGGGTTCTGACATACCAAATGTAATTAAGCCATTACCCTATAATCCACAACATTATTTAGCTAAAAATAAATTAAATTTTATAAGTTTATAAGTATTTATTTTAGCTTAATTTGAGGAATTAAACTTGAGATAAATTAATATTTATTACTTAGTGTTAATGTAAAAAAAAAAAGTGTTACTCATGCATTCAATCATACCTCACCAAATAGATAATTGTGGTAAACTAATATATCAAAGTGGCATAAAAATAAAATTAGTGAATACATAAATAAATAAGGAAATAAATAAATAAGGAAATATGAAATGAACTAGACTGATCCATTGGTCTACATAGCCCACGGTGGTTGGACTGGGCCAAATCATTTACAACTAAATAACAAATGCGCCGGTTCAATATGATCTGTTTATGTAATTCATTTATGAATGTTGCTTTTGACACATCATTATTGGCTGAAAAAACACATAAATGACCAAAATACCCCTTGTCACTTAAGTGTCGATGTTTAGTTAACCGGCGGAAGCTAACCATCGATGGAACCGGCGACAGTTAAGTGCCGAGGATTTCATCGGCAGTTAAGTGCCGATGCTTTGTTATAAGAACATAACAACACCTAGGAGTTTCCAAAACTCCATTGTTGCGGATTGAAGTTCAAGAGGTGCGAATTTTCACAATTGTTGCGGATTGAACGCCAATTACGATCACAAACTCAAGTAAGTTGCTATCATCCTATTGCATTGTTGTTTTGTGATTGAATTGTTAGTTTTTTTTTTGGGTTAAATTGTCACATAATTAGGTTTTGTTGATTTGATGTTAGATTAGAGTTGAATATAATATTGTTGTAGAATTGTTAGAAAATTGTGGTAGAATTTTGTGGAATGTCTTGTTCCTAATTACCTTTGTCTACGCAATTGTCTCCATAGTTCAATTGATTAAGTCTTAGGTCATTCTTGTGTCCATTCTCGGAATATTATGTCTTAATTTTGCCTATGGCTTATTCAAGTGGCTGATTAAAGCATCAATGTTCAATGTCCTATACTACTCCTTTAGCATCAATGGTGCCTTGTTTATGTCTCTTTGTCTTCTTGCTTTTAGGTTGCAAAGAGTACCAAGCAGTACCAAGTGATTTAATCTCCTCATCAAAAACAAGTGAAATAGGAACTTTAAGTTGACCAACAAAGTCATCAATCAAAAACTTATCTTCATCCATAGCAGAAACTACCAACTCTTCTTTAAGACCATCCACCTTAAAACTAAACTCTTCATCCCACTTAGGATTTAAACTCTTCTTAATCACTTTTGTCCTAAACCTTTGTTTTCCTAACATATGGATCACTCAACCCATTTGGATCCGTTGGTGGCAAATTCATTGCCTCAATCACACGAACCACAAGCTTCATTGTTTAAACCAAAACACAAAAATTCTCAAAAGGGTATCAGAAACTTAAATGAAAATACTTTTTCTATTATTTCTACAAAAAAAACTCAAAGGGTATCAGAAAATTGAATCAAAATATAAACTTTCACTATTATTTAGCCAAAAAAACTCAAAGGGTATCAGAATCTTGAAGCCAAAATGTCAACTTTATCGATAAACTTGACAACCCAGAAGAATATTTCAAAAGGGTAATGCTGTTTATGCATAAAGATGAGAAATTTGGAATTGAAAATTAAATGGAATACTTTGATAAAGTACAAAGAATTAATAGTGGAAAACTAAGAATTACTAAGAAACTAGGCATTCAATTGTTAGAAATTTTGGGTCAACAAGAAAAGGTGTGATGATATGAAACACACAACGTATCGTTAGCGGCGGCTGATTTGGTTCTTCCTCAACCGGTACTTTTATGTCTGAGTTCTCTTCAGGTGGGGAGAAGAGACAGTTTTGTCGTGTACGGTATATTGGGGACCATAGCCTCTTTTATATTGGATGGTCATTAGGGTTTCCCATTATTCCGTTAGTGGGAGCCTTATAACTTAATTTGATCACTAATCAATTAAGGCTCACAATTGATAAATAGCTAATAAAATTATTATTACGATATTTGGCCACATAATGATATTTGAATATAATTAAATGATAAAATATTCCAACAATCTCCCACTTGGGCTACATATCTTAATAATTTAATAATTTAATAATTATACCAGAATTCTTTAGGTGCGCGTCTGAATGATATTTATCTTTAGATTTCAACTTTACAATCTAGTCCACCTCATACATTAATAATGGAACCACCGCGGCTGTCGTCACTAACGTATAACGTGACAGAACCCTGACGACCACCATATCAATGCACTTGATGACATAGATCGATATGGATGAGTGACATGGAAATTTCATGCAATGTGATCTCTAAATCATGTTTATTTCCCAACTGGTCCAACTAAAAACTTTAGTGAGATCAAACTGAAGTTTGCAAATTCAATATTTGCACAAAATGATACAAAAGTGGTTATAACAATAATAGCCACATGAACTTTATTTTTGCATAAAATCATAACATAAATTCTATATCGATACCAAAACAAAAGTATAAAACATAAAATAAAAGAGACTCCCACTAATCCAAGACACCCTTAATGACAATAACCATATGAAAGACCTTAGGTGTTATGTCTTTGATTAGTGGTATAGCTAGCATAAAGTTTGTCTCTATATGTTCTATTCAATTCAACAACAATAATCTATAAGGTAATGAACTTTATAAAGGTTGTTGAATAACTATAAGACTGAATTATTTCACTATATAACTTGAGTGGTCTTTCAATACCTTTAACAATATGCAACCAGGTGACATAAATACTTACAGTCATTTCTTGAGTTAAGATGTGTATTATCTACTTACATCCAAAAGTCAAAGTCTGACACATAAATGATCTCCAATTTGTCAGATCTCTTATGTGAGCATAAGCTCTCTTGTTCTCTTTAAATATACCTTATGGTTGCCTTTTCAACAATTCAAACTTTATATTGCTCAAGTATGCGTCAAACAATCTTATTATATATGCTATTTCCAAATGCATATAAATAAGATTATACATTAAAATCCTATAGGCAAAATATAGGAAAAATACTTAATTTTCTAAATTTATAAATTTTCTATTGGGCAATATTTGAGACTGAAAAGTCTCTCTCGATGATTAAGGTCACCCATAACTTAGTATGTCAATTTATTTTTCACTTTATTGATATAAATTTTTTGCGACATCTGAAGGATACCTTAAGAGTAATCTCTAAGTCTCTAAAACTTGATACAAGAGAAGTGTCCCCAAGATCTTTCATCGTTAAACTTTCGTTAGAGATTTTCTTTGTTTCACATAACTAATATATATCATTGTTGACTAAATAAAATATAATCGACACAATAACTTTGAAATATAAATTTACTCCCACTGAGCTTACGAAATCCACAATTCTCCATAATATTATCTCAAAACCAAATGAGACAATTGCTTTATGAGAATTTGTAGTAACAATAAAGAGACAAATTTCTTCACTCATAAGTGGATTTCATGATTTTCCAAACCATCTATTTTGTATCAATTGACACAAAAGTTTTATTCAGTGGCACCATATTGTATCATTAATGTCACCATTAAGAATCACTATATTGAAATCCATTTTATGCAGCTCCAAAATTATAATAAGCAAACTAGTATATGATTGTCCTAATAGAGTCTTTCAATTATACTAAAAAAGAATTTCTCTTTTCAGTCAATTCTTAATGACACTAGAATCCCTAGTTCTTGAGGGTGTTGAGTTTGATATACATGAAATAATTTCTTAACTTGATTGAGAGGAAGAACAATAATGTCCTCATGAGGATCCAAATATACTATAATAATAGTAACTATATGAATTAATTCTTCCTCATTCAATTTTGTTCTATTATCATATCTCTCCCCCAAACTCAATATCCTCAAGTAAACTTAACAATTTATGTCTCAAAATTTCCTTAATTTATGGGACGAAAACATATAGTATTAAAACCCTTAAACAGTATAAAATGTCACAAATCATAATTGAATTAACTCTAATAATTGAACTTAAAAGACATATTGAATCATCATAAAATAAAAAACTTAAAATATCTTGGTTCATTCAAAGAGAAACTAAAACAAAACAAAAAAAAGAACAATACAAGTAATGATTCACCAAATTCCTTTAAATACAAAAATAATCCATTAATGACAATCTAAAAAATAGTTCAACAATGAATAAAGCAATCTTTATCGACTTTGTCCATTCTAAATTGATATATCTTTCAATATCATTGGACATAAGTCAGTCAAGACTACTTTTCTTTATTTGCCCTTATCTTTTGAGGTATTTTTCGAATGAGCACTATTTTATTTTCTCTTGCTTCAACTTTTGCTTATTTGCACACTTTTGAATTTGATCATTTAAATGATCATTTCTAACTGGAACAGTTATAAACTTAATTCTACAAAGAGAATACTAAAAACTGAATTCTCGAACAAGTCATATGATAGTCGAAATTACTGAATTTTCGAAGAAGTCATATGATAGTCGAAATTATAGTGTCTTAGCAAGATTACATGTTTACATAATGTGCTCCTAACATTTTCTTTGCTTAATAATCTTAATGAAATACTCACTCTCCAATGAGAGCTTGTCTTTCTCTATATTGCTTTAAAAGCACCTTAGTTTAAGCAAAGAAAATATGACAAAAATTTTGCCATCTTAAATAACACCTCTAATACATATGATATTTTAGCTTTATGATCTAACGTGACCTGTGAGATTTGGTGTATACTCACTTGTCAAACTTAATTCTCACATTAGTTGCTGAATTTGTGAGAGAATGTGAGTTCCACCAACCTTATTTAAAGTCTAGATCCAAGAATAATGTTAATGTTCTTTAAATCCTATATTAGAATTTAACTCAAATTAGCAGATATATAAACTATATTAGTTTAAAGAGAACAAAAGTAGCAAAATGTACTCACAAAAATACCTAGTGCATCATCAATATCAAGTCTTTAAACGATAATATCAATTGCTAGCGGTATTTTACAATATTGATGAAACAATGACAATTTACTTTGACAAAGAATAAATTCTTATAATTGTCATATGTTTATCATAATATATGTGAATGTAAACTCTGAAATATTTAAATAAATTTACACTAACACAACATCATCACACATGTCAGCAAAATATTTAAAAAATGTGCTTCTTTATTTGTAAATAAAAGACCTTAACAAGATACCAAGCGCACCATTAAAATACAATCTTTGGATTGCTAAGAATTAACTGCAAACGGTACTCTCAATGTAATGGTTGAACATTGGTGATAAGTCCTGTCAAATAATAGTCACCTTTGGGCATCCTATTATCCACATGGATAATTACATTATAATCACCACATATTTACCATCACATGTATGTAACTATCCGGCCAAGTTGTGCCTTCCTTGGGCAACAACTAGCATAAATAATTACACACTATGTCTTTTGTAACTTCAGGTGAGTTAAATCTACGCAACAGAGGTTACTTGGGCAACGTTATTGTTTCAACCGACTCAACTGCAATTACTAGATAATCTTAATATATATTAAATGAGGTGATAAGTCCTGTCAAATAATAGTCACATTCAGGTATCCTATTATTCAAATGGAAAATTACTTTAATATCATCATACATTTACAATCATATGTATGTAACTACCCGGTCAAGTTGTGCCTTCCTTGGGGCCGACAACAACTCACATGGATAATTTCATACTACGTCTTTTGTAAGTTCAGTTGAATCAAATCTACGCAACAGAGGTTACTTTGGTAACATGTTGTTTCAACCAAAACAACCGCAATTACTAGACATTTCACAGCAAATTAAATGGGAATAGTCTTAAATTTACAAGGCACTACCGACATAATGTAGGCTGAATTAGTTCATTATGTTGTTTAGTAACCATAAGGTCACTCGACAACCCTTAAGTGTGAAGACAAATTCACAATAATTGAAAAGAAGATGCAAGTCCCAAAAACAACACCATCGTGTGTATGACAATGCATTTACAAATATCACATAAAAACGACAACAAACATAGTATGAAAATTATCCAAATTGCATGATTAACAAATATATTATTGTAGAAACTTAATAACAATAAACTCTAACATCATAATCATGCTATAAGCAAAATATTCAATTTCAAATCAAAAGAAAATTGAATCTTATATATACCAAAATATATTCATGCCACAATTGACTCACATATACCAAATGATTCTTTAAATAAAATAATGAATAACTCTAGACGCAATAATGAATAACTCTAGACTCAATTATTTCCTTAATAAGGAAACAAACTTTATATGTCTATAAATAAACAAACAAAACTAGAATCAATATTTTCAAACTTTAAAGAACCAAATTCTTACCTTATGTACAAAAAAAACGTTCATAATATTTTGAGATTCATTATTAAAAGGCAACAAATATATCACAAATATATTTTTATCTTTATGTGCCTACTTTTTCAAAATAAACTTTATGTACAAAATCTTTACGAATCAAAACTAATTTCAAATAGAAATTCAGCTGCAAGATATGATAATGATATTTGAAAATTATATTAACCAAAAGATTTGATAAAATCAAAACACCAAAATCAACATAAAATTCAATATTTATCAATTCCATATTCAAATCCTTATTTCATCCCAACAAACATGATTTGCTATATATAACCACGGACAAATTGGCAAACAAGATAATTTAAAATAAAGCTTTATATAGGTGAGACTCATGTAAACCTCACTAATGGATTTTAAACAAGATTGGGGCAATTGTCTGGGACTGTGGTCGAGGCTGCTGTGGGCATAGTGGCTGATCTTGCGTAGCCATTAGCGAAGATACCAAGTTAGTTAACTTCTCTACCACGGCCCGAAGTGTCATCACTTCTTCACGAAGCTCGTGGACCTCTTGCCCGAGCTGATCCATCTTTTGTGTTTGCGCAAGTGTTTGCATATGTAAACCGAAGTTGAAAGAAGACATCGGACCGCTTTTGACCTTTTTGGAAAAGAAAAATCTGTGAGACTTGGACTTGAGACTAGGAAATGCAAGATGATGCATGATGTTTATGCAAAAATAGACACATTTTTTATTTATCGAAAGACTTGTCAAAGTGAATTGTAAACATTGTAGAGGAACATTGTTTCATTTGATAATTGTGAAGATACTTCAATTGGTTCCCTTTTCAAAAGTAAGAACGAAACCAAAGAAAAAGTTCTTAACGAAAGCTAAAGCTTAGTTAAGGTTTTTTTTGAAGTTGTATTTCTTGGTGTTCTTTCTTACAAGGTCCGTTACCTGTGATGTTTGCAAAAAAACTTGTCTAAATCCTTCGATATTTGATAGAAAAAGTTGTTTGTGAATGAATGCATGTATGCATGAATATGCTAAAGAACGGAGAAAACATGGTGAGGTTAAGTCCATAATGTTGGAGTCAAGGGTAAATACGCCATTCGGTAAGGACTATGGTTTCTCATTTACCTGCATTACGGGTTCTACCAAGTTCCCAAAGTCTACAACCACTTCCAAATATTATCGGGTTACAAGATAACTCTTGATCCAATAAGATTCGTAGGAAAGTCTTGTTTGAGTGTAGTATCGCGTATCAACTAATTCAAGATTACTCTTGATTAGCCACCGCACTACGTCCTAAAAGGCCAAGATGGATTAAAGGTAACTAAAGGTCCTCAACTTCGACGGTCACATATACCAACACTCAAGATTACTCTTGGAATGGTATTTTGATTATACCACCCTCCTATCTTAATGTTCTCTCAAGCCCGAGTGTAGGACTTATCTCACCACTCACGTTTAAGAAAGAAGAAAGAAGACGGGAGAACATATATATACAAGTATTTCCATCTTTTATTTCTTGATTTTAAGCAAGTTATAACACAAAGAAATAAATAAAGCCAAGTTAGGCTCAAACCTCTTAGGGGTTTCCCCAGTGAAGTCGTCATTTCTGTCGCGTCATTTTTTGGAGATAAAGGCTATTTGGTTAGCTTTTGACTCACTAATTTATTTCACGACTGAACATTTAATTTTTTTAGAAAAAGGGGAAAAAGTTTCAAACTACCCCATATTTGAAAAGATTTAGGGTTCGGGGTTAGTTACATAAAGGGAAGATATTAGCACCCATTATGTCTGTAGTATCCTACGAGAACCTCTTGATTTTATTTAATTAACTGTGATATAACCTATTTTAACTACATTTTTATTGTTTGGAAGGACGAGTGTCCTTTGCCTATGTACCCGTGAGGGATCAAAACCTCGTAGTTCGGGGTAAAAATTGACGTTTGATTTGTTTTGTGTTTTTTTATTAGTTTTGAAAAGGCCAAGTGGAATATAAGAATTGGTTTGTATTTTTTAATTTAAAAGAAAAGAGACTCAAAGTAGAATTAAATTGATTGACATTTGATTAAGAAAATAAAAATAAAAATAAAAAAGGATCACTTGATTGAAAATCAAGGTTTATTATGAAAATATTTTTGTGATTTTTGATGTTATTTGCATGTTTTTGTTATTTTGAATAATAATTAAAACCTAAAACTAAAAACAAACGTAGCAATGAAATAAAAGCATGAGAATGTTATAGTGACATTGGATCACCACAAAATCTCTTAAGCTAAACTAATTTTTTGCATTTTTTTTATAACATAGAAACAAAATAAAAAATAAATACCTTGAAACCGAAAGGGACAGAAAGGAGTAGAAAAAGAAGAAAGACTCGTCAGCACAAGTCGAAGGAGGGAGAAGAGAGGAAAAGCACAGGAAGCATCAACTGTGAATTTCGGTGTCTGAAATACATTGTGTGAGCTCTCTATTTATAGAGAAAATTCACAGCTAAAAAGTGAGAAACTTTGGGAACAAGTAATTCATCTAGTACAAAAATATCTCAATTGTGTACCAAAATATATCATATTGAGTACAAAAATATATTATTCAGTACATAAATATGTTATTCAGTACATAAATATATATTATTGAGTATTAAAATATATTTCAGATCAAGCACTAAAATACATTAGATTGCCTACCAAAATATTTTAGATTGTGTTCCAAAATATTCTAGATCGCGTTCTAAAATATTTTCGCAAAACTTGTGGACTAAGAAAACACTTTTAATAATGATTAACTTAAAATCATGGTGTAAAATCAGAAATGACCTATATTACAGGGAGGTAAAGCACCATTAACCCTTTTTTTAATCGAGCTAAATACATTATTAGTCCCTTTTTTTACATGTTTTATTAGTCCTTCTAAATGTTACATGTTTTATTTTCAGTCCCTTTAAAAAAAGTCTTCAAACAAAGGTCCTTGAAATAGTTTCGATTAACATTTATGTTCCTTAATGTTAAGTGAGCTCGTGTGAATCCTCCAAGATATATATACTCTTTGCGAGAGAAAGCCGGCTAAAACAAACATGATTAAAAAAATCCAAAAGCCAAAGACACCCATGAGACCAATTATCAAGAAAAGAAAAAAAACGTAGTTTGCCTTTTGTTCCAAAACCCATTAAGATTTTGCTAGGGAATTTTGTTTATTGAATGCAATGCAGATGAATTTTCATTTGAAGGAAAACATTGTATAAGTTTTTATATAGCTAATTAGACTTCCATAATCATCAAATCATACTCACTACTGCAATTAAATCATCAATCATCATACTAGCAATAAGAAATCCAGAACCACCGCCATAATATAAAATATGCAAAGAGTATCGATAATCAAAATTTAATTAAATTCAAGTTAGGTTCAATGGGAAACATGAAAATCAAAAATCAACATCATAATACAAAAAAATATGCTTAGAAGCTTGATCAGGCGCCATACCAATATCCTTAACACAATACGAATAAGCATCTTCAAAAGAATGAAATGGACCCGGTTTTGGTTTCGGTGGTGGTGGAGCTTCAACACGACCACCGAATTCGTAGGAGAAGTACAAGGTCCCCCTGGATTTCTTTGATTTTTTGTTATAAATCTGGCAACTGAGACCGTGGCCGGGGTTATCAAGAAGCACCTTGAGAGGGACATGGACGGTGCCGATTATCGTATCGGTGTTGAAAAGTGCTGCGACTAGATGGATTTTGAGAGAAAGACGATCTTGGTTAGCGAGAGACTCCATTACATTGAATTTGAGGCAGGAGTTCCATGTGGGGTTTCTTAACCGGACACGGTCCACGTTGGTGCGTTTGGTTTGTCGGTTGAGTGGGTCGCCGGAGATTGAAACGACAGCGTATACCATTAACTTGGAGATAAAAGTAATATCTTTAACACCTCTGGCACATATGTTATTGATTTTCAAGGTTCTGTAATCCATGATCGGTTGATCCATGAGAGAGAGAGAGAGGTTATGTGTTGTTGATCTAGGGTTTTCTTTTTGACAGAGTTCTAGGGTTTTGATGAGTGTGATGTGATTTGTGGATTATATATATATATATATATATATATATATATATATAGACAGACGTATTGGATCTCTAATTGTTTGTTCCCAGAAGTAACCTGCCTACTCGGATATCATTAGTGCGTGCCAAACCGCCTCAACAAAATTTATTTTATTCATTTATATTTTTATTATTATTATTCTATTCGTTTTTTCTATCGTACTAAAACATGAAATTATGAATAACTAAACTTTTGACTCGGGCGATGCACGAGTCCTATTGTCCGTAATAGAGACCAATAAGTGATATTACATACCTAAAGATGCACTTTACGCTTTCCAAGTGACTTGAAATCATCAATAATTGACTCGAAACTAATAGATGCACTAATTTCTCTTTCAATATAAACTGACATACTATCTGCTAAAAACCCAGGTTCCATCTTGTTTCTCAACTTAGACTTGATAATTTTTATTGCTGAAAAAGATCTTTCAGTTGTGGCTGTAGAAACTGTAACGCTCTACTTCTATTAAAGCGATAAAACACGCGAATAATATAAATATCCAAGAAATATATGTTACGTCTTCACATCCAAAATCAAACAACATGCATATATAAAATTATTCAACAGTAGCAGCGGATATAAGTCATACATCACCAAGTATACATGTCATAGGAACAACATACATCCGAAAATAAAGTCTCCAAATCTCGACAAATGGGTAAAATCTCCACAACATAAATAAATCAAGAATAATCAATCTAGAATAATCATACAGATAGACATCCTAGATCAGAGCCTACTTTAAGACTCAACAGAAAACGATAACGGAGATAGCTCCCGCTATCCAAGCACTCACCAAGCAAACTACTCCTGCACTCCGTCTACCCATTCATACAAACAGGTAGGCGTTCAAAACCACTAAGGGTTAGCTTCACATCAATCATAATCAACATAAACAGTTTGAACATAAATGGAACAAATCAAGTTCAATTAATTAACATGAGCATTTAACTACAATATTACAATTCCAAATGTCACAAGTATGTATTCATCAAACACACCTATCATCAACTATCATCATTCACATGCAACAATCAAGACTCATGCCAATTATGCTATGCGCCTATTCACGACACATATATGCATGTGGTACCAATCACCAACAAAGGTCGTCATATAACGCCCTATTTCTATTAAAGCGATAAAAAACGCGAATAAAGCATTTATTCAAGAAATAGACGCTACGTCTTCAACAAAATAAATTCAAACAACATGCATTTATAAAAATTCTCAACAGTCGCAGTGGATATAACTCATACATGTCCTAAGGTCAATATACATCATCATATAAAATCTCCAAATCCCGACATATGGGTCAAATCTCAATAACAAATAGATCCAACAAAACATAAAGACCGACGTCCTAAATCAGAGCCTAATCTAAGACTCCAAGAAACGATAACGGAGATTAGCTCCTGCTATCCAAGCACTCACCAAAAGCAAACTACTCCTACACTCCGTCTACCCATTCATACAAACAGATAGGCGGTCAAAACCACTGGGGGTTAGCTTCACATCAATCATAATCAACATAAACACTTGGACATAAATGAATCAATTTAAGTCTCAATTAATTATCAGGAGCAATTATCTTTCACATGCATATACACACAACAATTACAAATGTCACGAGTATATATTCATCAAACACACTTACTAACAACAACCGTCATTCACATACATCACTTAAGACTTATGTCAATATGATATGCGCCTATACACGACACATATATGCATGTGGTACCATATCACCGACAACTAGATGCCAACAGAACTTGTGGCCTTCTTCGACCGCCTTGACACCTTAATATCTTATGTAAGAGTACACCTCATCCTACGATTCAACAATGTAAAAGTACACATCCTTTTACGTTTCACATATGATTTATGATGCATGAACATACAAGCAAAGACCCAATAATGCAAAACCTTCAACATATACATCCACCAACAACAATGTAAAAGTACACCTCCATTTACATTGACTAGTTCATCAACAATTGCATTATCAAGTATTTACGTCCACACAATCAACAATTCACAATTCAAATAAGAGTCTAAAAAAATTGATTTTTAAAAATCTAAATCTAAAACAAAACACTGCAAAAAAAAAAAAAAAAACAGGTTAAAGAAATAGATTTTTTTTTTCCAACACAATCCCAAACAAACAGGCTCAAAACGTGGAATATTGTGGTTACTGAAATTTCCAACTTGCGTATAAATACAATGTCCCTACGACCTAAGATATCATCACACTATTAAGATTTTAAGTATATAATTATTGAATAATGTACAATTTTTATATTTTTCATTTACATTTGTTGAAATTTCGTAGAAGCATTTTTTATAGCTTGGAACAATGTTGCCCCTCGTTGTTTATTTAGTGTGTGGTTGTTATAGCGTTAAATTGGGTGTACTCATATAAGAAGTTCATATAGGGACTATATTAAAGTTAAGTGGTAATATGAACTATAAATCAGGTACCTTATGGGAAGGTTTATTGAATTCAACATGGCCGAATGCTTCTCCATCCAATTTGAGGGGCCGATTAGACGATTTATTCTTTTTTTGTGGAAGTCCAAACGTTTGACCCATTGAAGTTTGTTCCTTTAAAGGATGGGTGTTCCATGGTGATGATCGGTTACCTTAAGGGGCGGTTAATCGAATTCAACATCGCTGAATCCTCCTACCAATGTGAGGGCCCGATTGATGGTTTTTTTACCGATCTAACAACATTTGGTCCGTTGAAATTTGTTCCCTTGAAGGATGGGCATTGAATCGTGATGCCCGGATACTTAAGGGACGGTTTATCAAATTCAAGATTGTCGAATGCTCTCTACGTTTGAATAAACAATCCTTCTTGGTTAATCCCATTATTCATTTGTAAGATAAAGCTTAGTAGGAACATAGAGCTTAGAAGTTTAAAATTAGACATACAATTCACAAAAAAAAACGACATAACAAGGACAATAAAAGCAGCAGCAGCACTGCATTCTAGTTTTTAACAGCCAAAGCTAATTCAATTCATTTATCCCCTTTTGTCATTTTCAAACAGAAGGGGGTAGGCAAGAACTAGAACCAGTTTCCTACGGGTGTTGTCATTTTTCATATTTGACCACAACTTTGAGAGATTTTTTATTTTGGACAGAAGCCTTGAAATCTTTTTTGATTTTTTCAACTTTCTCAGCGTTTTTCTCGGTCCAAGTTAGGGTTCTCTTGAGAATTGGACGGTCCTCATCTGAATTAGAGTCTAGATCGATAAACCAGACATTGTCGTTTTTGTTTTGACTTTTGGCCGAGAGTCTCATGGATTTGGGAACGGGGATTTTTTAGGGTTTTCGAGGATTGAGCTTTGCTGGGGTTGTAGATACGAACATAGGTTTTGATGGGTGCAGATGTGGTCTCACTTTTGGGAGGAGAGTGAAATGGGTAGCTTTTTGGGTGCAAGGGACTAAATTGACAATACACAATAAAATGTAAATAACAACTTCATTTATAAAGGAAGGCAAAAGCTAAGATCAAAGAAAAGTATGATTTCTAATTTTGTATAGCAATGAGGAAATTTACAGGATAATACAAGTGTTGCAGATAAAGATTTTGAAGGTGAGAAAAACACAAGAAGGGAGGTTGAATTGTGTTTTCTTTTTCTTCGATTTCTCCTGCTGAAGTCACTGTTTAGAAGCAGATAGAATTCAGCTTCTGAAGTGATAATCAGAATCTAAATGCAGCGGATAAAAACAGAGAGAGAGAGAGAGAGAGAGAGAGAGAGAGAGAGAGAGAGAGAGAGAAAACAATTATACAAGTTCTTTCCACAAACTGGAAGTAGTCCTGTCCCCCTTGCACTTCCAAGGAGAGTTCACTAAAATGTAATATTTGATTACAACTGCTCACTGCTAAATCTAGCAAGAGACTTCAAACTACTCAAACATAACTGTAACAGCCCGTTTTTCACTAGATTTATTTTGTTATTTATTTATATGTGTTTATATATACTTATATGTGATTAATTGCCTCTGTGTGTATTTTGGGTTAGGATTAGTGGATTTCGGTGTAGAAGGGTATATATATGGATACTTGATGAATAATGCTCAATTGATGAATTATGACATGATGTTGTTGAATTGTGATTGAATACATGATTATAAGTTGTGGTTGTTGTTGATAATCTCATATCATGGTTTGGGTATGAATTATGATTGAAGTTGTTGTAGTTGAATTGAGTTGTTGAGAAGAATTGAACTTTGGTTGTTGTTGAAAACTTGTTGTTTTGAGAAAATAGCTTTTAAACTATTCTATAACTTATTCAATGGTCGCAAAACGAGTGTAATCGATGTGTTAGAGCCCCGGGTCATGCCTTGGATCATTTTTAATGAATGAGGGACTTAACCCTTTGATTTTTGGGCGAAAATGGCAAAGACCCGAGGCCGAAACACACGAAAACGCACATTTACAGAGCGCTGCGCCTGAGCAAGGGCGCTAGGCGCCCACTTACAGAGAGCTAGCGCTAGGCGCTGCACCTCTGGCGCCAAGCGCCCATAACAAGACAACAGAAATGTTGTTCCTTGTCCGGGTGCTTGGGGGCAGTCGTGTAGGGGTCATATGCGACCGTTTTGAAGTGTTCCTTTGCTGTTTCCACTTACTTTTCTACTGGAACAAACTTGGCTTTGTTGAAACTTGGATTTTCTAAATGGCTTGAAACTTGTATTGTGTCGTTTCGGTTTTTCGGAAAATAATCTTTTGTGAACTAAAAGGATTACAAGCTTGGTCTACAGTTCATTTGGACTTAAACAGGCTTGTAAAATTGGTACAATGTCTTAATCATGTCGAACTTGATTTTCGGGTGGGATTGTAGAATATATAAACATGGGATTTTCTCATACGAACTTAGGCTAATCTTTGAACTAAATGCTTGATAGTTCGTAAGTGGCCTATGCTCATACTTATATGATTGATTAAGATCGAGTTGTAGGTTTTCAAACTTGAACAAGTTACTTTGCTTTGAAAAGTATCAATGTTGGCCGTTTTGCTACTTGATACGGACTTTGTCGAAAATGGTTCTTTAAAAGCCAATTACCTTATAAACCTTTCGCGAATAGCTTTATATGATTGAATGGAGATATGTGAATGATTGTTAGGTGTTGAATATGATGTTTATCATAAAGTGTTGTATTTTCTCCTTTGCTTGGAAATGTGAGAAAGTGTATGGAGTTGTTGAGCTATATTATATAGTTGATGTTGATTAATATAAATATATATATATATATATATATCAATTGATGTTGATAATTGTTGATAATTATGATGACAATGTGGTGATGACTCTTAATTGAATTATGACTTGATTGATTGTGTGGACGTAAATACTTGATAATGCAATTGTTGTTGAGGTGATCAATATAAATGG
>Ga0315914_1004044_pt1 | contig 22024 bp, 20 predicted proteins | sample MpolenodulesMG_FD_203920 | JGI IMG/M metagenome (GOLD analysis project Ga0315914, IMG submission 203920) | Medicago polymorpha root nodule microbial communities from Los Angeles, California, United States - elongated nodules | ecosystem: Host-associated > Plants > Roots > Nodule | place: USA...
TGTTCCTTTTTTTTATTTTTTTTTTATTTTTTTGCAAGTTTGATTAGTTTGGATTTTTGTGTTATAATGTATATATGTATCAAATATCAATAAAAATCATATATGCCTACAATATGTATCCTTTATATTTGTATGCCTCTACGTTCCTTTGAAATGCCTAAATACATTGTCCACGTATTTATGTTATTTTTAATTTGTTTTGTACATATATGGCTAGGGATGAGGATGAGCAGCAACGACTTATTACAGAGGATATGATGCGCAAAGGTAGAGCGGCGAGTACGGCTAGCACTCAGAGAGAAAAGGTGGATCAAAATTCGTATGTCCCAAATACTAGGAAGCCCAGGGACCCGAGGATAGTTGGAGAGGGCTCACAGTCGCAGATGGATTACTCCTCCCAGGTGGTTGATCCGACACCAACGCATGATTATGCCGGGTATGCAGATGAGGGTTTTGTTGGATATGATCGGATGGAGGATGAGATAATGTTTTATCAGCCGCAGGACAAGGCAAAGGATGAGGAGGTGCCAGAGGATGTTGTGGCAGATTATCTTGACACATATAATGTAGCTCCTGAGGGTGAGCCTGAGCCTCAGACTCGGCGACGACCTCGTTGTCGTGTTCCGTTGATACCGCCATACCCTGTTGGAGAGCCTCCATTTCCTGGAGGTCCTAAGACCACGACATTGTTGTCCAGCTACGCGAGGCACGTGGTGAACCCTCTTTGGGTGAACCATCATAATGTAAGTGTTTAAATTCTGTAAATTCTTTAGCGTGAGTGTTTAAATTATTTAAATTCTTTAGCGTAAGTGTTTAATATATTTAAATTCTTTAGCGTACGTGTGTTTAAATTATTTAAATTCTTTAGGTAAGTGTTTAAATTTATTTAAGAATGTAGCGTAAGTGTTTAATATATTTAAATTATTTAGCTTTCATGTTTAAATTATTTGTAGTGATAATGTATTAATTAATTTGATTTTCAGATGTGGTATGATGGGGGAGTACAAGTGTATAAATGCAGGGAAAAAGCTAAGAGAGCTTGGTAAGCTGGAGGATGGTTTGAGGTGGTCTGGCCTACATGATTTGATATACATTGGGTATTCTAGTGTGACCAATGTCATGGTACGTGCTCTCTGCGAGAGGTGGCACACAGAGACGAGTAGTTTTCATCTACCTGTGGGGGAGATGACGATCACTCTGGACGATGTGTATAATCTCATCCACATTCCTATTCAGGGCCGCATTCTGGACCATGACGATGGAATGGATCGGGACCGTGGGATTGATTTGATGACCAGGTTGTTGGGCATGTCAGATGCTGCTGCTAGGGCTGAGGTTAGGGCTGAGTCTGCTGGTCATATCAGTTATCCGACACTGAAGCGGGTTTATGAAGACCACCTGACAGAGGCTAGACGGCTGGAGAACCCACAGACGAGGGAGGAGATGTAGGAGAGAGGCAGGAGGAGGCAGTGGTGTGTGAGGAGTTTTCTTCTATATCTCGTCGGTTGTGCGATGTTCACTAACAAAACGAACAGACACATCGACTTGATATATCTTGATTGTATGGCGGACTTGCAGGCGATTGGGAAGTGGTCATGGGGAGGGATGACCTTAGCCTACCTGTACGATTATCTGGATGATTCTGTTCGTTTGAATAACAGACGATGGCTGGTTGTACAACTCAAGATGGCTGATGTGCGGGAACCAGAGTGTGTACCGTCATTTACCTGAGCGGGTAAAGAGACAGTTTGAGTTTGTACAGGACGTTCCCAGACATCCGTCCTCTGTCGCTCAGATGCCTCCGCAGGTGCTGACCACTGTATTGCTAGACGCTCAGTCGTGGTTATACCCTCATTGGATACATAGGTGTGAGAGACCATGGCAACATGACGCTGGCTACATGGCTTGGTATGCCAAAGCCTCTCACCCTCGTATTCTCCCACCTGATGAAGGATCTCCTCCCAGGCCGGTGAACGTGGGGTAGATCATAGAGGAGGAGCATGGCAGAGAGATGCCTGACACACTAACGATCATCCAGGATGTGGTGCATATAGCTGACGACATTGTGGCCAGGAGCGGCGAGATGACTAAAGAGGAGATTGTCCAGGAGGTGATGTGGATAGCTAGTACTAGTCGCCCTGCCCTTACGTATCAGATTGCCAGGCGGCGCAGGGGGCAGAGGCATGGTAGGCAGCATGGTTAAGTATGATTATGATTTTTTTTATGTACTTTTTGACTATGATGATGGTGATGTATAATTATGACATCTTCTGTACATACCTTTTATATTATTTTTTGCGTTTTAATTTTATCTTGTTCTTGTTAAATATTGGATGAATTTGTTTAGGTATCAATTGGTTATTGGATGAAAATTTTAGATGAATTTGGTTAGGAGAGACACTGGAAAATGAGCCAGACACGTAGCGGCAGTTAACTACCGTTGAACTCAGTGGCAGTTAACTGTTGCCGGCATGGTAAACGGTTGTTAACTGCCGTTGAAGGGGGCATTTACGTATTTTACTTGTGTCAATGTGAACTTATCAATGTCAGAAACGCAATTTTCTTGAGGTTATGTACAAAAGCCCAAATGTTGAGTTATACAAAACCCTAAATCTAGCTGCTGCACATGTTTTACAGATTGTGGCCGCCACTCCAATTTCTGTTGGCTGCACTTTTCTTATTCTTCTTTTTTCTCTACTCTACAAATGCATCTCTACTCTCCATTTTCTTCTTCAACACATTTCTTCCATTCTATCTTTTTGGTCAATTGAGTCAGGGTATGCAAAAGCAAAATCTCAGGGTGTTCAAAATGCAAAAATATAAGATTGTATGTGTGATTTTTTAAAGTTCAGGGTGTGCAGTGCACACCCTCACATCAACGTAGCTCCGCCCACCTCAACTATGAAGTTGATGCCATGGAAATACTATAAAACTATAGGCTTCAATATAAATCAAATAAATATGATACAGTAGAGGATAAGAATGAGGAATAATACATACCACAACAACCTTGAATGCCCCAGACTGAATTATTTTAAAGTGATAATCATTCAAACCCAAGTTACCATAAATGGCATCATAATAGAATCCCTAAAAAACAACAACAACATCATAAATATCTGATTAGAAAATCCTCTCATGCACAGAGCAATGAAAACTACACGAATCAAAATACAACAAACATACGTTTTCTGTGGTAGTGCAGGGTCCAATGCAAACAGGGACGGACCCAGAAATTTTAAGTGGTGTAGGCCACATAAATATAAGTAAACAAATATTTAATCATTCACCATGCAATTTTGCATCCAATTCTCGTAATTACTCATAATAAAGAAAACTATTTCATTAGTTGGAGTTGCCATATTTTCCGGTGGAATGAGGTTTGCAATCTGAGAATTGAGATATACAGTATTTGGTTTTTAGTTTATGGAAAAATTATATAATTTGTGTCTTAATTTAATTTTATGTAACACTTTTGTTCCGATTTTGTCCTTTGTGTTATAAAATGACAATACCTTATCATTTTGTATGAGATTTTTTCAATGAAATTTGATTTTATAGGTTTGTAAGATGAATACTTGATTTTTTTTGAGAGAATGAAGACTTGAATTTGTTTATGAGTTTAATGAATTGTTTTGGAGTTTTTGATTATTTTTTTCTTCATAAAAAATAATAATTATGTTGACATTTTATAACATAAAGACTATATCAGGACTAAAATGTTATTTAAAATTAAGTTAAAGAACAAATTGTATAATTTTGTCTTAATTTATTAAATATAGGTCTTTTACCATTCATCTCTTTATTCATCAATGGAGTAGTATATATAGGTAAAAAAATAAAATTGAAAAAGTAGTGAGGGCCTAGGCCCTCAATGTGATTAGCGTGGGGCCGTCCCTGAATGCAAAGCTTGCATCCATCCTTCGTCGCAGGAGACTACAGAAAATAAACACCATCATTATCATTATCGTTATAATCCAAATTCTCAAGAAACAAAAAAAGAACGATAACAAAAAAGAACGAGCAACATGCAAAGGTGTTACCTTTATTGGATCATGCGACAGTGATAGCTGACGAGTCTGTAGCTCTAAATGAATAGCCTCAAATAAACGGATGTGCTTTAGGATTGTTGCGTTTAGCTGCGCTTCGTCCTTTGCGTGAGCAGCCATTGCAGTGAAGATGAGCAGGAATGATTACTCAAGTGAAGAAGCGCCAAGCACAAAAAACTGCCTCTTAGATTACTAATGTTTAGCTTAAATACTGCGGAAATAAAAAACCCTAATGGGCACAAACTGAAAATAAAATAGATAAATAATAAAGTTGTACTCACCTCTACATTGTGGCAAAATCTCTACTCGTGGGCAAATTCTCTTTCCAAAAAGGTATATTTCAAGTTAATCAAACACCGGATCTCAAATCTGCACTATTCTTATTGAATCTGTCTTGCACGCCATTTCGTCTTCAATACGCGCAACCAGCCTACATCAAACACAAACGGATTAGAGAGCATATCATAGTGTATTTGTATGTTTGAAGATGTGAAAATGGGATACCCAACCCGTTTAGCCCAGACCGACCAAACGGGTTGCAGGCTTCATCGAGCCTGGCTGAAAAGTCGTGTTTAAATATGAGAAGTTTTACTAAATACCCCTACAGTTATACCTTCACCCTACATTATTTGCCAAATGCCCATTTTATTTGTCATTTGCCTGTTCAATTCATCTTGTTGCCCCACATGGGTCACAAGTTGGTGTTAATGAACTCGACCCTTCTATAAATAGTATAAATATAAAAAAGCACAAGACATATATTTTGTTACTCATTAATACAAAAAAAATAAGATAAATATTTGTCATTGGTAAATTAAAAAAACACGACACAAACCTTTTCAATCACAAATATTAAAACAACATTCTCTTTTCACCATATGCAACCAAACTTCATTCAGCGATGTTATCTACATCAAAATGAAATACATAACAAATTTTGTCATTAATTAATATAAAAAGAAAAATGTTTAATATTACGAATGGTTGAGTAACAAAACACAAGAATCAATGTGAATTGTGGATTTTGAAAATTACATGGACATGATTTATGTTAAGGGATAAAATTATAAATTTCGGTTTCTTTAAAGTGGCGTGCTTTGTTGTTCTTGCCATTCGTCTGCCATTATCCTTCGTAATATATAGCAATTTTCATGTAAAAAATACATGATAAATATATAAAAAAATCTGAGACAAATATATATTTTTTTAGAAAACACGAGACAAATATTTGTTACTAATACATAAAAAACATGAGATCAATATTTGTCATCGATTTTTTTAAGGGAAATATTTGCCACTAATGAATTTTTTAAAAAAAATATATAACAAATATTTGTCGTTAATACATAAAAAAAACACGGGTCAACAATTAACCTAAAAAACACATTTGTAAATATAATTTTTTGTTTTGTTTTTTGGTCAGGTAGTGTAGTGATTAAATTAATGCACGTTATGTGTAGAAAAATGGAGAATCCAAAGTTCGGACCCCAACTCTTGCACTTAATGTCCCTGATAGCTGCCAACTGAACTACATTTATGGGACATAATTTATTTTCTTTTTTTGGTGATATAGTCTAGTGGCTAGATTCACACTCACATACATTATGTGCTGTGCAGAGAAATGAAGAATACGAAGTTGAACCCCCACCTCTACACATAATATCACTCATAGCTACAAACTCAGCCACACTTACACATGCATAAAATATAGGTTCAAATATAGTTTTGGTCCCTGCAAATATGTCTCGTTTGATTTTAGTCCTTGTAATTTTTTTTTGTTGTTTTTGGTCCCTGCAAATATGTCTCGTTTTGGTTTTGGTCCATGATCTCATTTTTGTGATGATTTTCACACGTGGCACATGATGACTGAACCCATTTATTAAAATAATAGTCCCTACAAAATCTTTTGATATTTGAAAAGATCCTTGCAAAATATTTTACTTTTGAAAATAGTCCCTCCAGGGACTATTTTCAAAAACAAAATATTTTGTAGGGACCAAAAATAATAATTTTTTTTACAGGGACTAAAACCAAAACGAAACATATTTGCATGACCAAAACCATATTTTAGTCATAAATATATTTTCTACGATGTAAAAAAAAAAAAAAAATTATAAGAAAAAAAATCTTGAAAAACACGTTTACCACCGAACTTAAAAAATAAAATACACACATTTAAACATTTTATTATTTTTATTTTCTTTCCGGTGAGTTCATCTCTCAAGTCTTATTTCTGAGAACAGAACACATAAAGGGGTTATGGTGAATTAGAAGAACTCAGAACAATCGTTCCGCATCAGAAGTCACGTGCTTCGTCCGTGACTTTGCCTCCGTTCTTTTCCGATTTCTTCAATACCTAGGGTTTCTTCAACTTCATGGCTTCCCCTACTCGTTTCGACGATGTAAGTGCTGTTAAACCTTAACACTTCTCTTCATTGTTTTTTTATGATTCTCTTTGACCTTATTTTTGATTGTTTTGATCGTAGGATTTCGATTTCGGAGGTGAAATTGGTGGAAGGCATTCAGGTTCTTGATTTTGATACTCAAATTGTGTTTTGTTGAATTCGTTTTGGGTGATTTGTTAATTCTGTTTCATTAATACAGGTAATAAGAGACCGTCGCCGGATTATGACGATGAAGATTACGACAACGATCCTTTTGCACCGAAGAAGGTAATTGATTGATTACTCAAATCTGTTATGTGATGCTAGTATTTTAGATTATGATAATGAAGGTTATGGTGTTCTATCTTTCATTGATTGTGTTGGGGACTTGGAGTAATAGTTTATGAGTTAAGTATTCGATATAGAAAAATGAAGCAACTTGAAAGATGTTACTTTGTTCTTGCATCAGTGCAATTTGAACATTTTTGTATGGCGATGGTGATGGTTGAGCTAGAGGGAGTTGTAAAGTGTAAACCATCAAATTCAAGTGGGGGTGGTTGAAATGGAGGAGCGCCTCAGGTATTTTATGCGATACAAAAGTACCACTGAAGTTGGAGGGGAAATTTTATCGTACAACTTTAAGTCTGACAATGTTGTATGTGGCTGCATGTTGGGAGGAAAAGAACCAAAACAAGAATAAAGTAAGCGTAGCAGAGATGAGGATGTTGCGTTGGATACATGATAGGATAAAACAAGATATGATAACATTAAAGTGAGAGTTGGGGTAGCACCTATCGTAGAAAAGATGGTGGAAACTCAACTTAGGTGTTTTGAACATATAGAGAGAAGACCTGTTGATTTTGTAGTAAGGAGAGTAGATCAGACAGTGGGTAGTTAAATCACTAGAGGCAGAGGAAGACCTAGAAAAACTATAAAAGAAACTATTAAGACAAATCTAGAAATTAATGATATGGATTCAGATATGATATATGATAGAGCATAATGACTTTGTTTGATCCATGTGGCCGACCCCACTTAGGGGGATAAGGCTTGGTTGTTGTTGATAGGGTGATGGCTGAGCTTTAGTGTCTTACATGCCCTGTCTCTGTGGTTCATAAAGTTCAAGTACATTAATGATTAGTTATGCTGGTTTGATTGGGGGTGTTTATTTGTTGATGTATTGGTGAGCAATGAAAGTTGGCTTTGCCGTAGTGGATGCTTTGTTTATAATCAGCTTACCAATAATATACTTAGCTTAATCAAAAAATTAAAATAAGAATTTATTAAGGGATTACATCTACTCAAGCTTATGAGAGCTCCCATAGGTCCTATTGTAGGTTATATTTCCATTGTAACTTACTGAACTTCCGTTCCCTTGGTAACATAAAATGCAATGTACACATTGCAATTGATTAGTAGTTCAATTTTCAGTTACAGTTTCTCTTAGATTCTTTACCACCATTTGTGATGTAGGCCAAATCTAAAGTTGAAGAAACTGCTTCTGGTGTAACAACAGGAATGATCTTGTCACTTCGTGAAAGGTATTTCTCAGCATAACCACTGTGAATCATATTGTGCTGTGCCTAGATTAGATTACTATATTTAGATGTAATTTTACTGTGTAACCATGTTTTTTGCAGCCTCCAGAGCTGTAAGGATCGGCTTGCTACATGCCAAGTACGTTTTCCTCGTAATAATTCACATTGTTTTCTCCTTTATGTTGGCCTGTATCTTTTTCATTTTTTTTTCTTTTCAATTCAATAATCTTTTTTTACATAAAATAATTTGAACTTTCGTTACTGAAGGAAATGTTCTTTGGTTATAACTAACATGATTTAACGCTTGGATACTCTTGATTGGTTCACAATGAAAAGGCTTCAACCTTCATGTATAGTTTTTGGATGGAAATGATATCATTCAGACAAAATGTTCTTGCATCCTTCCTTCATTCCTATTATTGACCCTAATCAGTTAGAGTTGAGGGTTGTTTTGTCTTGTTGCACACATGATTGTCGTCATATACATGGTTTAGTTTCACATCTTTCTTTCTTAGAAGATTTGATCAAATAACTGTATTTCCAGAGTGAACTTGAGGCCGCAAAGTCTGAGATTCATAGTTGGCATTCTTCAATTCAAAATGAGCCTGTTGTATGTGCTGGGACTACTCCAGGTTTGTTTGCACTGAGTATTTTGCAAGAAGTACTTCATACCTGTTTTAACTGTTCACGATTTAGTTCTTTCTACTATAATTTTCTGTATTTTAAATGTACACCTGAACAATTGTTTAATCTTTCCCATTGTCAGAGCCAAAAATGTTGATGAATTATCTTCAGGCCCTGAAATCATCTGAAGAGTCATTGAGAGAGCAGGTTTAGAATCAAAGTTTCATTTTTTAATCAAAATAATACATTATCTATGGACTGGTTTCGTTGACTCTTTATAATTTCTCTACTGGTTGTCAGCTTGAAAAGGCAAAGAAAAAAGAATCGGCATTCATTAAAACATTTGCAAAACGGGAGCAAGAGATAGCAGAGTTGAAAGTAATATTCTCAACACAAGATTCTTGTTTTCTTGTTTTGTTTAGCAATTAGATTGACTGAGTGTATGTTTTTCCTTTTGGCATCCAGCTCCACCACCTAAGTATGTTCCCTTTGTTTGTCATCAAAAAAGTATAGTATGAATGAAGTAGGAATAATTGTGAAGGACAGTCTTTCATGGTCTCAAACTCTCATGTACATCTGACAACAAAGAACATCAAACTATTTTGTTTTGAGGTTTTACAATATTGTGCTTAATAATTCTCAACGAAGTGTCCTTTACTTAATTGTTAGCTGGCTTTTATGACACCAAGACATAGAATGATCATGGAATCGTTTCAATATGGTTTTTGCTGCTAAAGCTCCAGATTTGATATATTTCTATTAGGTTTTTATATTTGGCCTAACTCATCATTTAAAAACCGACTTGTAAGGGGAGGGGTGCCATTCTTTTCAATGTGGAACTTGGGTTTTGTCCAATACCCCCTCACGCTGACACTATTAGGCTTTGTACATGAATACTCTGGTGGGTTGCCGAATGGATAGACTCAGATACCATATTTGGTTTTGTTATTAGGCCTAACTCTTCCTTAGAAACCAACTTGTTAGGATACAAGTGTGACTCTTTATAAACTTTTTTCAGACCTAATCTCTTTTAAATTTGGGTCTTGAGTTTTTCCAATAATTATTATTATTGATGTTGTGCTTCTTCTTATTTCTCTTAGTAGTATTATTTTTTAATTTGATTATGGCTGTCTGAAACTTTCAGTCTGCTGTGCGGGATCTGAAAGTACAACTCAAGCCACCATCAATGCAGGTATGCTTATAGCGTATGTTTAATTGTACCTATAGAAAGGCTTAATTTTTCAAATGTCTTGTAACATCAAATATAAATAATGAGCAGTATATGTATCTAATACCAATGTGTGGTTACTGGTTATGCTACTTCACAACAGAAACATCCAGAAACAAAATTTAAGCATTTTTCATGCCTCCATTGCCATACACTACACACAACTTCAAGTGGTACATGTTTCATGCATTACAAGGGCAAAAAACAGTAAAAACAGAGTGGGGTCTTGTTTTGAAGTCCCTCATTGCCTCAAAATTATACTAGCTCACCAATAATGGTCTATCTACGCATTGTTTGATCCATGTGTTTGACTCCACTTAGTGGAGAAGTGCTTAGTTGTCTACCTTTTAACTTAATTTACATCAATAGCTGTGACAAAGGAGGAATGACATTGGATTTGTTGTTTGTTGAAGTGGTTCTTCTGTGCTTACATTATCATTGTCTGTTCTATTGTACAACTGTGGCATCTCTGTTAGCTGACTGATTGTATCGAGTTGGCTGTATCTTGTATTCCGTTCTTGTTTTCCATTTTAGTAATTATTATCCTCAGACAGAAATACCTTGATGTTCTTTGGGATGTATTTTTCAGGCAAGGAGGTTGTTACTAGATCCGGCTGTTCATGAAGAGTTCACACGTTTGAAGGTTTGTAATTTAATTTAATTAATACTCACATTTATTGAATAAAGTTTGGTCTACCACTTTCTCCTTTTCAAGGACATACATAGGGATGTTAAGGAAAAATTAGATGTCATAACTCTTGTTGCACTAGGAGAAGGTTGGTTCAAGTTGCCACTCATATTTTTTCACCTAGAAATAAAGTGAGCATCTTGTTGACATCATGAGCAGTGTTGTTATATAGCATTGGTACTCTATCACATGACAACTGGGGGAATTTATTAAGAAATTTTTGTTCTTTGGAAGTCCCACAATGAGATGGAATAAGCCTAACACTATAGAAAAGCATAGCCAAGCTCTGTACTTTGGGTATGCATTGCAGACAGTGTTTGGATTGTGATGCGAAGTTGATACCTTTTATGATGGAGGGTGGTTTTTGAATGTCTAATTAGGGGTTTCTGATGGCAAATTAGAATAGAGAAGCACCTTTAAATTGCAGAAATGAATCCAGGATGTTCTATGTATTGTGTTGTTTGCTTTTTCTTGTTGCTCAAGATAGTTGATTTCATGTTTCTTTAGTTTCATTTATACATCTCTGTCCTCATTTCAACATTTTTCTCACACACGCACACGCACGTGCCCACACAAAATCACACCTTTTTAGTAGTTCTGACAAGAGTTCTCATCCTATCAGAATTTAGTGGAGGAGAAGGACAAAAAAATAAAGGATTTGCAAGATAACATTACGGCCATAACATTTACTTCCCAAAGCAAGATGGGGAAGATGCTGATGGCTAAATGTAGAACCCTGCAAGAAGAAAATGAGGAGATCGGAAATCAAGCTTCCGAAGGAAAGGTGCTATCATTGTATTGCTTTATGCCCTTAATTGTCATGTTTTCCCTCTACATTCATGTGTTGTACTTGTAGCAGGATGAAATTTTACACTTGCATGTGTTCACACACCAATAAATTAGAAGCTTAGTGTGCCCAATGTATTTTTCGGTATTCATGGCTGCTAAATTATTGTTGCATCGCAGATACATGAATTGACGATAAATTATTGTTCCCATTTCTTTTGGTGTGCAGATACATGAATTGACGATGAAACTTGCATTGCAGAAGTCTCAGAATACACAACTCAGAAGTCAATTTGAAGGTTTTTTAGCTGAATGAAATTCATTTTATTATGTTTTGGCTTTTTCAATCCTTTTACACTTTCCAGCAACTCAGTAACTGCTGTCACCTTTCATATGAAACTGATATGTGCACTTGTATTTGCAGTCATGTTAATTTTCATATCAAACATTGCGTAAAATAATGTTATTTTGTGACTTTAAAACTTTTCATTTGAATCATATAACGTGCTAGAAATATTGTAATTTACGATCATCTTGACATGTTAGTTGTTTGTTAGGAGTAGTTGCCTCATGTTCTCTCGCCTATAAAATTGCAGACTTTTGGCGCTGCAATTTGATTTTTTTTATTTATTTTTTGACCTAGAGACATGAAAGTTGTCTATATGTTGATCTATCTAATATCTATAATTTTATGGCCAGCCACACACTTGCAATTTATGTAAATGTTAATCCGTAACATTGACTACAGGGTTGCAGAAGCATATGGAAGGACTGACAAATGATGTGGAGAGATCAAATGAAACGGTTTTCACTTCTCCCCCTTTTCTATTTATATATTATATGATATGAAAGTTGCAATGCATGTTCAGTTCTAAAACGCTTAATTGGATTTGGTTTATGAATTAATTTGAGAAAAAAAAAGGGAAAAGTATTGTTGGAAGACTCCTCTACATAATATGCAAGGTTGAAGGAACTCAACTGTTGCATTTGGAAAACGGCTTACATTGCATTGCATCAATTAATGTTTTGATGTGAGTTGAATAAATAAGTAGACAAAACAAAACCTTTATTTTTTTAGACTAAAAAACTTGACCTGTATTAAGTTTTAAAAAACTAATAGTATCATTTCCTCTTTGATAGATAAATTATTTTGAACCTCGAAGTTTTAAGAGGATGACATTTCTATTTTCATTAACGCGAAAAGATGAAATATTTGAATATCTTATGTCTTCTAATTTGTTATGTTATTTTATTCTTTTTAATTTTTAATAGGATTGTAGAACTTAATGTCCTAGATTGATTGAAATTATGGAATTTAGCCGCCCCCCCCCCACACACACACACACACACACACACACAAGTAAAAACTACCTTGAAACCTTACAAGAAAATTAATAACATGTTTGGGATCTTAAATTTTAAATTAATTGTAATGTATTTTAAGAATGATGTGATATCATTATGCACCTAAAAGTTATATTTTGGACCATCAAAATTTAAAAACTTGTTGATTATATTCAAGGTTGGAGAGAGTATAAACATGTATCATCCCATCCCAAAAGCATTTTTGTGTGCTTTGTAACAGTGGTTTACCATGCATGATTGTGTTCTAAAGATCTGACGCCAAACACCATTTTGAAATTAATAACTATCCAACTATATTGTGAAAACCCTACTTATGGATTTTTCTGCAGGTTCTTATGTTGCAAGAGAAGATAGACGAGAAAGGTCAGGAGATCCAAAGACTGAAACATGAACTCCAGCAAAAGAACTTGGCGGAGGATGGAAGGTCTGATGCACCACATAGTAAGAGTGACAGCGATAAGACGGCGGCTGAGGAGGATAAGGCGGCGACTGAGGAGGATAAGGAGGATAAGGCGGTGACTGAGGAGGATAAGACAGTAACTGAGGAGGCTGCGAATTAATTTTGGATTAATTTTTTTGTAGGAAACATTTTTTTTATATTAAGTTTCTACCGGTGGTTGTATATTATATTGATCTTGATTGATTCAATTTGATAGACCTCTTTTTTTCTAAACAAACAAGCAGTTGTGATGAGAAATAATTTTGATCTTGCTCTAAATGGAATATAATCCTCATTGGAGATGGTGCTACTTTGTAACATTTTGTTGGTTCCAAGCAAGATAGGAAACAAGTTTGAAAATTAAAATCAATATGTTGACACTATAAATAGCTCAACCTGTTAAATGTAATTATCCCCTTAAACCATGACACTGTGTGCTTGATTCTCCATAGAATTGATTTTGATTAAATAAATTAATTTCAGCAAGTAAATTAATTCATATTTATTTTTTGTCTAGTACAGTGGTTTGGCGTTTATCTGCTTAAGATGAATAAGTCGAGATACTGCATAAAACCAAATGTGTTTGGATGTTATTTTGTGAAAATAACTCAGATTAGATCGGGTTTTGGATTGATTATTTAAAACTAAACCAAAACCGCATAAATATATTTTAATACATATTTTCATTTTTTTTTATAATTTTGACATAATATATTAGGCTATTATTTTTTTTTCTTTTTAATTATTTTAATACTACGTAGTAGTTTAATTTAATCTATTTCGTTACTAGTTCATAGTAGTTTAATTTAATCTATTTCGTTACTAGTTCATATGTTTGAAGTAGTTTAATTTAATCTATTTCGTTACTATTTCATATGTTTGAAAGATAATTAATCATTGTTCTTCTGTACTATTAATTTTTAATAAATCATGTTCTATTTTGTATCAAACCTATTATTTTATCATTTTTATAATATTATTAATAAAAGTATTACAATTTGTAATTTAGGTACCTAAAAACCGGTCGAATTTAAACTGCATTAAATTGGATCAAATCGGTTTCTTTAAAATTAATCATTCAAAGCCGAATCGATCTGCATATAATTTTATCTTTAGATCGGATGAGTTTTTGTTTCAAACCCGATCCAAAACGCACCGCAAACACCCCTACTTGCAAGAGACAAATTGATTCATATTTAGATACATTATTGTATTTTTTTTAACATAATACGTCAATGTATTAATTCACATTCTTTGCATAGTTAGTGTTTTTAGATGTGTAATTTAAAAAAAAAAAAAACAGATTTTAATGTTGTATATTAGAAATATTTTCTAGTCACTAAAACTAAATTCCATATCCGAGATAATCTCTCTCTCTCTATATATATATAGAATTACCCATTAATTGTTCCAAAAAATTAACCAAAATGTTTATATGTTGATGTTAAATTATATTGTAGTCTCCTTAAAAAAAATACTGTAGTTATATTACAAAACACATGCATATAGGTCTAGTTCCTTTAAAACGGTTAAAATTAATTTTACAACAAAATGTTAAGATGACATTATTTGTCCTTCAGTGTCTCTCTGTTTTGTTTTGTTTTTTATGCAAATTAAACAATTCCCAAAACACATTATAGACCAATATCATGTAGAACTGATTTGCATTCAATTCCACCACGGAAACTACAAGTTGTGTTGAGAGGAATCAACTTTAGAAATAAGAATTGCTTCCTTTTCAAACAGCAATTGCACAATCAAATGTGATTTAACTGGATTACCCTGTATTTAAGGGAGGGTGATGTGCAACAAATACATAGAATACATTACCACCGAGGTCTAACGCAACTGGCTGGTGCATAGGGTGTGTGAGTGTTGTAAATTCTAAGGCATCAGATTCTAATCCTAATCATAATAAAAACATAGGTTGCATCGGTCTGGTGGTTGAAGGTAAGTTTCTGTGTGGTGCTGACACATAGTCAGCCTTGTTCATCGACGAGGCCACCCCAAGCCTGCACTGCCAATGTTTCCAACTGGTTGAATAGGTTCCACCAAGCCTTTTGTAGAACTGCCAAGTCCTTCTCCCTGCACAAAGGCGGGAACATAAATTATCTATGAAGTGCCATCAAAAAAAAAAAAAAATTATATAATGGTAATTGCCGATAAAAACTGTGAATTTTGCTCATCTAAAGTTAGTAAATGTGAAGTAAATAAAAAAGTGTGTAAAGTAACATAATCAGAGTTTGTCATCATAATAAATTCACATTGTTTTCTGTTGGAAATTCCGCCTTTATTGCGATCTGCCCCCAGTCACCTAATTGCGACATTTGAGTTGCTTCGTGTTGCTTGCCTTGTTTTGGCTTTGAGGGGGTGGATTTAGTCCCACATCGGTTAGATAGGACTCTTGATAAGAGTTCATAAAAGAGGAGACACTCAACACATTACAAGCTGGTTTTGTAAGGACGAGTTAGGCCCCAAATTTCTACATTTTCTATTTGGATAAGCGTAAATTCACGATGTCACACCCCGCCCTGGGGATGATGCCCTGATCCAATTCTGTTATAAGCTGGTTGGCAATGCCAGTGGTATAGTTTTTAAATAGGAAATACTTTAACTATATAAGTCCATACCTCCTTCCAGCCCATGCCTTCTAGAAGATTTCTGGCATAACTACCTGGTCCAAATGACATCTTCAAGGCCTCTTCTGTAGCTTCTTCTGGACAAGCATCAGGCAATGATGTTGTATCATCACCGACACCAAGATTCTTCTGCCCTGGACCAACACCAAAGCCACCATGCAAGATTCTTCTTTCAGCCGCGCGATCTCTATATTGACATTTTATTTGCTGGCATAGCAAAACAGTAAATGAGCTGAAAGCTAACAGATTCTGAAGATATCTTTTTGATGTACTGAATTACATGAAGGGTGATCATGGGAGAAGGGGAAAAAGTAGCAATTAATTGATAGATTTCAATTTCCGAGTACAAACCTTGGATGTAGAAAGCTGACTTGGCAACATGGGCAAATCTTTCTCTGTAGGAATTTCCGTTGAAGTGGAAGGAGTACTTTGACTAGACTTAGAGACATGAGTGCTATTTGTATTAGATGATAACTGAGGAAAATCCCAATCTTTTGTTGGATCGGCAGAATCATAACTTGATAATGAAGCCACATATCTCGCACTTGGGTTTCGCAATCTATACACTTGTCCTGATAAAAGAGGATGACAATAAGCCGTGTTCATCCAAGAAGTACTTCTAGCACTACTATTGAAAAATCCCAATACAGCTTTATTTTGAAACTTTCCATGTAAGCCACACTATCCCTATTGGCTATTGCTTATAAATTGTAACTTGTCCATGACTCTAAAATGAAATTTATGTATAATAACAAGGCTTAAAACAAGAAAATAAAAAAATCAAATTATATATGGTTTCCTCTCATGTCACTTCATAATAGCTATATCCTGTTTTAGACACGTAACAGCAAATACAAGAGTAAAATGCAAACCTGTTTTGACGCGTACCAGATCGAGATGTACTTCGCAGATAGGAGCGGATCTAAATTTCTTTTCAACAGAGGAGATAGATGGGTGCCGCTTTGCAGATTGTTTGACCAGTCTTCCAACCAACCTTGCCACCCTAACTTTTCCATCTTTTTTGGATGCTCTGACCATTTCCCAGTCCCACAAGTCCACAACTGGAAACTCTAAAACCAAATCTTTCCTTGATTCAATTACTTGACCATACTGAGCTCGCCATTTTTCTTCTTCGAACAAGATGTCTGTAATGGTATAAATCAAACATATGAACAAAATAGACATGCAATCTCACTCATGGCGTGGAAACAGTGTTATAAAGTCCATGCAGAGAAACAAAAGCATTTAGCAGGGAACTCGAGGCAAACTAGATTACTGAATAAACAAGGAAACAAGCCCTTCTTAGTTACTTGAACCTTCAAGGAAACAACCCATTTATTTTTGCAGTATACCCATAGTGCACATCATAATAATTTTTTGGCAAACTATTTCCAAGTACATAGAGATAGAATGAAATAGCACATGCCAGTTAGTAGTAGACACAAGCTTACAGATGATTCCTTAGACTTGCGAGCAAAGTGGAAATACCTTCATCTATGGAACTTCCATCAGCTAAGTGATTTTCATCCTCTGGATCTGGAATCCACTCGCCTTCTTCTACTTCATAAGCATCGCTGTAAGCTACAATTTCATCTACAGTTTTTTCATTATCAGCCATGCCATTTTCATCTGCTGGGCCTGTGGTCCAGTCACTTCCCATTTCAGCATTTCTGTAAGCTATACATTGAGAAACACATTCATTTAAGAGCGATCTCAGTTATCACTTTTATAAACAGAAAAGTTACATAAGTTAGGAACAAACCATCAGCTTCTAATGTGAAGTTATATCCATCGGTTTCCACGGGGTCTGTCACTGTATCAGCTGCACTAACTGCTATGTTGTTGTAGCCAGATAAGTATAGATCAATAAGTGTGTCTTCTAACCTGTTGGTTAGCAAAATAATTAATTTTAAGAATTTGTTGAACATATAATCATCAATAGAAAAAGGATGTGGAAGGAAGGAGGATACCATTCCGACGGTGGTGGAGGGTTTCCACAAGTTGGACTGTTCGTGGAGTTCATTGCATCTATTACAAAGACATCTACTTAGAAGGCTTAAGCTACTCATATTAATACTGCTGCTTGACTGAAACACCAAAATGTTGATGCTCAAAGCAAAGGAGAGAATCAAGCGTCCTCAAAGCATATGAGTATTCAATAAAATACGGTAATAAAGTTTGCAGGTTAACATTATTACTTACCATCCCCTGCTTCCTCTGTCAAGGTTCCTATCTGTTGGTTAGTTTCAATTTCGTTTCCGAGGAAGGAAGAACAATCCTCCTCATTGTTAATGTCTTGTATTTGTTGAGTTCTTTCAAGTTTGGTTTCTTTGCACACATATATTTCTTCAACATCATCATCCTGAAACACAAGCAATAAAACTTCAATCACCAACTTGAAATTACAACTTTTGATAAGTTTAATTTAGAAAACAAGTGATGTAAATGACTTGGGGCCTATTTGGATTTACTTATTTTTGAGCTTATGCAAAACAACTTACGTAAATATATAAGTTTTTATGTATTATTTATAAGCTTGTTAAGGTAGTTTATGAAAAAACAGCTAACAAAGATACAATTTTCGTTAGCGAGAACTTACGAATTAACATAAAAGCTTATTTATTTGCATAAGTTATTTTTCATAAGCTCAAAAATAAGCCAATCCAAATGACCCTTAGACCCTTTTTGGAAAAGCAACTTAATTTTAAGCTTATAACATAAGGGCTTATGCATAAGCTATTTCTATAACAAAAGATAGAGAACATAAATTTCTTTAGATGTTTTCAAAAGTTGTCTCAAACAGTCTCACATGTGCTTATGTCAGTGGATAGATAAGTTCAAATAAACCAATCCAAACAGATGCTTAGAAGGCCAAACCTACCTTATTGCAATCTAAAGGTACATAATTTCCATCCTCAAATTTGTAATAAACACCATCTTTAGTACTATAGTACCAGCCAGCATTAGGATCATGATAAAATCCACTACTGCACAAAGTTAATAAACAAAAAAGTATAAATGTATGCAATAAAACCAGAAATTTAACATAAGTTAGTTGTTATATTCATAATTCACATGTAATGAATATCATTGCAAATTAAATCAGAAACATACAAGTCGTAGAATTGAATTTCAAACATTGTCGAAATGAACAGGGAAAAGAACCTGGCGTGGAAATAGAGCTGCGAATTTTCGTCCCAAACAAAGGTAGAATCGCTATTATCCGAATTTTGAGGTTCTGGGTCCATAGTTTAAGAAATTTTGTAGCTGAATTGCGCTTCTCCCCTTGTTGGAATAGTATTGAAGCAAGTTTTCTCAATAAACAAAAAATGAGAAATAACTCAACAACACTTCAAATTTTGCATTATCAAGTCCCAAAATCGTTGCCTAATGATAAAAAATGTCATTTGATCAAAACATTAAAACAAAAGTTGTTACAACAAACCGTTATGGGGGCTACAACCGTAAACTTATATTTTATGGTTTTTCTTTTGACACTTGAATAATCTTTGTGTAATTGTTGTTTACTCTTAAGGTTTCTGATTGTATTGCACGAACATTGTAGTGCCTAACCTGTAATTAAGTTTGAGTTCTGCTCTTGCCCCGCACAAAACCACCCACGCCTTTGCGCGAATTAACTCACGCAAGTTGGCCAGTGGTCAAAACGAAGAACAAATGTTTTTTTTCTTCACTTTGTCAGGTTTTCAACATTCAATTTACACGTTTTTAACCACTTTTACACATTTTTTTGACCATATTTATGGTAGATACAAACTAGGTTATCATTCCTACCTATAAATACCCTCACAAACTTCCTAATTTCTCACACCATCTCACATTATATCCTCCCACTCTCTCCCCCTCTTTCTCTTCTTTTTTTCTTCTATAGTCTCTAGGCTCATTTTACCCTTTAGGTATATAGTGGTCGTTTCTTGGGGGAAAATAGTGGTCAGATGTAAAATTAGGTTTGCATCCTTTTACTCCCAAAATCTTTTATTTGTATTTATATTTGCATTTATTTTATGTTTATCATTATGTATTGAATAAATAAATATTGAATAAATAAAATCGAATTTATTTTCTAATTTTGTATTTAAAGAATAAATAAATTAGAATAAATATTGAATTAGAATAAAATCGAATTTATTTTCTAATTTCGAATTTATTTTAAGTGCATAAATAAATCAGAATATAGCAAATAAATAATTTAGAATAAAGTGAACAAATAATTTAGAAAATAAATAATTTAGAATAAAGTGAACAAATAATTTAGAATAAAGTAAATAAAATAAGGGTTAAATATGTTTTTGGTCCTATAAATATGTCAACTTTTCGTTTTAGTCCCTCTAAAAAATTTCTTCAACTTTTAGTCCCTAAAAAATTTTACACTTTCAATTTTGGTCCCTCCATTAAAGTAAACTCATATGTAGAATTCATATTTTTTAATAAAATTTTGCATAAAAATTCATAATATAATAAGAATCTTTCCCCAAAATATTTAGAATTTTTTAACAAAACATGAATTTTTATATGTTTTAAGGTTAAAAATTCATATTTAATTTGGGTTTTGTTAAAAAATTCTAATGTTTTTTTGGGAATTTTTTTAAGAATATTTTACACATTTCTGCATAATTTCATTAAAAAAAACAAAAATTAAATTAAAAATAGGGACCAAAAGTAGTGATTGAAAATTTTATAGGGATTAAAAGTTGAAGGAAAATTTTAGAGGGACTAAAACAAAAATTTGGTATATTTATAGAGACCAAAAACATATTTAACCCATAAAATAATTTAGAATAATATAAATAAAATAATTTGAGTATAGTAAATAAATTAAAAAAAAAGTAGCCACTATGCGCCACTTAACTCAGCGTGAATAAATTCAACATGAATTAGAATAAAAATTGCATATTGAATAAATTCGAATAAAGTTACGTATTAATTTTTTTTTGAAAAAAAGCCTAATTAAATTCAGCGTGAATTCGAATAAAGTTGTGTATTGAATAAATTCAAATAAAAGTTACATTACATTACATAAACGATATGTATGTCAACTATATATGTTCATAAATATGTCATATCATTACATTACATTACATTACATTCGGGTTGCACCTTTAAACTACAGCAATTATCTTACCTCTTAATGGGGTAAATTCGAACTTGCTAAGCAGCAAGACTCCAACATTCGTCCGACGTTTCTACTGTTCTATTTAAAAGATTAAATTCTTGTTAGTCTTGGTTTAAATGACGGTATTCAAGTGTCAAAAGAATGAGGTCTATTCCTTGACACTTCAATACCTTCATTTAAACCATCGTAACAAGAATTTAATCTTTTGAATGGAACAATAGAAATGTCGGTCGAATGTTGGAGTCCTGCCGTTTAACAAGTTTGAATTACCTCATTCAACGGAAGACAATTGTTGTAGTTGGAAGGTGCATTCCCTACCTAATCACGATCTTTTGGCGGAATCAAACTTTTGATGATACCTTCAGTTGATGTCAGCAACGTTACCCGCATATCGATCCATTGGAACATGTTGTGCTCCCAAAACATGTTCTTCACGTTTTCGTCGTTCGTTAATTCCACCCAAGTGAATGATATTCTCCCCTCGTCGAGCGGTGGACGTTTATACCGAACGTATTCCACCCTCCTTGTGTCTCTGGGGGTTGACTCCTTGGTTGAATTCATTCAGTTGATCCTTGAGACCTTTTAACGCTACACCACGACACCGAACCTTCAACCTCTGAGGTTCTCCGCCGTTGTATTGTGCATGAACGTCGATCCACCCGGGTATTGCTTCAAATCTACACAATAAGAAATTAAAAACAATCAATGAAAAACTCATTCATAAACCCTAAAACTCATAACTACAACATTAACATGCAACATGTAACATTGTACCATTTCTTGCAAGCAAAATCAAAATTTAAACAAACCCTAAATCTAAAAAGATTCTCTAAAATTCAAAACCTACAACATAAACATGCAAACATCTAAACAATTAAGTAACACAAGTCATTTTCATGTAAAAATTGTATGATTTCTTGCCAAAAAAATCAAAATTTAAACAAACCCTAAATCTAAAAAATTTCTAATTTAAGAGAAAAAATCTAACATATAAACATAAAAGGATAATGGTGTTTGATTGTGAAAATTTACTTGTTATCGGAGTGTTGTTTGATTTGAACTTGAAGGAATTTTGGTTTTGGGTGATTTGAGAGAGGTTTTTGAGATTTTTTGAGATTTTAGATGAGAAATGAGAAAATGAGGTGGTCTGCCT
>Ga0315914_1004046_pt1 | contig 22016 bp, 11 predicted proteins | sample MpolenodulesMG_FD_203920 | JGI IMG/M metagenome (GOLD analysis project Ga0315914, IMG submission 203920) | Medicago polymorpha root nodule microbial communities from Los Angeles, California, United States - elongated nodules | ecosystem: Host-associated > Plants > Roots > Nodule | place: USA...
TTCTTTACATTATCCGCTGCACATAGACTCTGAACTCACTCAGACTCTGAACCTGAGGACAGTTATCTAGAACGTAAAAGAAGAAGTTTCCAAAAACACAATTCAACAACCCCCCCCCTTCTTGTGGTTTTTCTCACCTTCACACACCCCCAGGCTGTCTAAAATTGCTACAGACTCAATAAAAACATCAACACAACTGTTTCTTCAAAATATTCTATTTTTCTTGCTTTCCTTGTTGTTTAAGCTTGCTTGTGAACTGAAAACATCATGAAAATGACACTAAAAATAACGTAATGACTACTGTCATCACTAATTTCTTGTAATCCATTTGTATCTCTTTGTAAGAACTCATTGATAGTGGATTGAAGAGATCAATCTCTCCCCCATAGTAGGTCAAGTTGGACCGAACTAGGTGAACATTTTTTGGTGTGTTTTGTTTCTCTTCTCCCTTTATCTTTTGCTTGTGGTTTTGTGCTTTTCACTTTGATTCCTAGATTAGATCTAGGTGTTGTTATTGCTTGTGTTTACTTTGATATTGATTACTACTTTCCTTTGCTCCACACATTATAGTTTGTATTGGTGTGATTTTGAGTCGGAATTCACAACAATCTTATCAATATTAAAAGAGTAAACTATCTTCTTTTTTTCTCTGACGAAGAGTAAACCATCTTCTTGATCTTTGTGTTTTTCTGTAGGTTAATTGTTAATGTAGTAACGATTGAATTACATAACAAAGGTAGGGATCGACATGATATAATGACCAACTCATTACACAGTCCATTCAAAATCAAAGTCCCATACATATTCATCAATTGGCTAATGGTTAATAACAATTCATCATAATTAATATATTATATATTAATAATTTATAATAACTAGTTATGTTAATCTATATTTATATAATTACGGTCCGTCCGTTTGGTACGTAAGATAAAGAGACATGATATGATAAAATAATCAATCCTACTTAAATCTCATGTTTGATGCACCAATAGGATATGATAAAATAATCCTTCTACTTATCCTATCCTATTCATCCTTCATTATTGTAATCTTTTGTTTTAGTTGGGTTACAAATAGGATAGCACAAAAACGCGCGTACCCTCTTCGATTCCCATGACTCCCGCTCTTTGTAATTTAATCCCAATTGTCTCCATATTCTTTGCGATTGCCACCTCCTCTCCAGACCATTTATTTCTTTCACCGACTCCACTCCCGCATCTTTTCCTGGTGATTCTTCTTTTTACAGAGCCAAACCTATGGTGAATGAAAATTGCTGAAATTTAAGATATTTTCAATTGATTCAATTTGCGATTGCCATTGGGTTTCTATTTCAACTGATTCCTCTTATTTCTAGTTTTGCGTGGTGTTTTTGCTTGTTTTCCCCTGGTGGTTGTTGTTTATATCTTAGAGGCTGAGTTGCGGTGGTGTTGCTCTATGCATAGTATTGATTTCGTGTACTTTCTATGTGTTTTTTATTAATAAATTTGCATTTGCTACCTAAAGAAAAAGTTGGAGGTTTTCTCAATTTATATATTGATTTTGCCATATTTAAAAATAATATGTATTTTTTGAAAGAAAAATAAACGTATTTGTTTCACATGTAGTGTTAATTTAATTATATATATATATATATAAAAGGTTATAATGTTTGTTATCATGTGTACACCAAACACGTGATAAGATAACTATTATCATGTCAATATCATATCGCATTCTTATCTATTTCTTTATCATAGTATATGTCTATCCTATAATGTGCGTCAAACGGGCCCTTAAGGTTTCCTTTTCTGATGCTTTTTCTTTTCCATTTCCATGTAATAACTAATCGACGTGCTTTTCTTTCTTGTGTTATAATCAAGAGTAAACTTGGGTGTGGAATGAGAGCTAGTGACCACAAAATTCAATCATAGTCATTGGCCAAAGCCAACCCCACTGTGGCAAATATTGATGGGTTAGTGCCTTTGCTCACGCGGAAGTAACAAAGATGTTTGTCTTTATTTACGCAAAGATGATTTCAATATCTATGAAGCAAACTTCACTATCTATGGATATGGGTACCCACTTAGGCACTTACTAAACTTATTGTAGATCAATTTATATAATCAAAAAGTTATAGTAGATCATAGATGAGATAAAGATTACTAAGAACCACTTTTGTCGGCTTTAATTCTATTGAAAACGACTATTTTGCTAAGGTGTTAGAGGCTATTTGAGAGTTTAAAAGGGAGGAGAGGAAAATACATTTTGTAAAATGAAGAAAGAAGTGAAAATGGAAAAAATAATGGTCCAAACTTGAACAAAAGAGTTTATATTTTTCATAATATAGAATCTCTCCAAAATTGGGAACTCAAAAATTGTTTTGAGGAAGGATTTTTAAAGGGTTTAGTTAAGTTTTTCAAAACTAATTTATATTGTTGAAATATTTTTCAAACATAAAAATATAATAATCATAATTTATAAGTATTTATTTATCATTTTCTTTAAAAAAAACACTCACATATATATACTGTAATAAAATAAAAAGATCGTTTTATATTGAATTTCATAAACTTGTATATTCTTTTAGAGAAAAAACATATAAATTTTTTTTTGAAGAAGGAAAAAAAACATAAAATTTTGAATTAAAACTATTCTCTTTTACTTGCAAAATACTGAAGTGCTCACCCGGATTGAATTTTTCCTTCGTCCACCAAAATTAGTCAAATTATCCACAAAGTTCAATATATTGCTCAATGTGAGAATTTTATTTTTCCAGTACACGACTCACATTTAAGTTTAACACTGATAACATAATGTAATTCATTCTGATAAAAAAAACAGTTTATAATAATTCATTCTGATTAAAAAAAATACAGCTCATAATAATTCATTCTGATAATTTCCTTAAAAAAAAAAAATCATTCTGATAAAAAAAAACAGCTTATAAAAGAAGGAGATTAATTTCTGTTTATTGACGGCGCAACATTTTTACAAATATATCCAATCAAATCACACTAAATTATCATTTTCATATATTAATTTCTTAAAATATCTATATTGTATGATTTAATTTGATGTATGTATAAAAACGTTTTACCTCGCCACTACATAGGAATTAAATCCAAAAACAAGTGTGTCACTTTTTGTAAACTTTTTCCAATTAATGTGTGACTTTTTTTAATTTCTTTGACAAGTTTACCAATGTGTATGTGTGACTTGATTTTCCAATAAAATCTTGCATGTTTAACTTATTTATTTATAGGGATTTTCTTCGTTTTTTTCACCAACTCAAACCAAACAACAAACTTTTTTTTTAGCAAAAAAATAAAATAAAATTATACGTATATATTTTTGTGTTTTTTTATACACACAAATTTATAAGTTGGTTCGCCATAAATAGCAGTCAAGAAGTCCATAAATCATATTTAATTAATAAAAATATCAAAATTTCTTGGTTGATGTCGTGATTAACATTTGAACTCTGACTCTTCTACTTACGTATGTGTAGGGGTGGCCCTGAGAACGGGCCGAGCGAGCGGCAACCCAGGTCATCATAATTTTAGGGGCACCAACAAATATATTTTTAATATATATATGTATGTATGTTCGCATAAAAAAATTGTAAAATACTAGTTGCTGACAAAATTACATGGGAACTACAAAGTCAAAACTAATAATTGACGTGACTAAATGAAATATAAAATAAAATTAGGCAACTACATGTACCAAAAAATATTAATTACATCCATAATTTTAGCAACTAAACATATGAGTCATGAGTCAAAAGCAAGTGAATTATCTAATTGAGACACTAAAATTAAAATAATGATATGGAGTCTTATGAATTTTTTTTTTTTTAAAGGAGGAGTGCTATGAATAATAAAGAGTCGGAATTTTTGCTTTTGCATATTAAAAGTCACAATATTTTTCTTTCCAATTCTTATTCTCTATCACACTAATCTATCCATCTCAATTTGTAAACAAAAAACATCTCTCCATCTCAACTATTCAACTATTAACACAAACACGATCAATTGACAAGAGCATAAGTGTCGTATACCATTGATCATAACTTCATAAGATAGGAGTAGGTGTAGATTGCAATTGCCAGACAATTTATTTATTATTTAATAGTCAAACGAATTTTCACTTTTGAAGAATCAACATTGAATTATGAAATGTTGTGGTGATATAAACATTGAATTATGATATCTGTGTGATGTTTTGATGTTGTCTTAAGTTAATTAAACTTGTCAAGTGAAGCCTAGACTCTAAAACAGGGATCCTAACTTTAGATCTAATTGGTTCACATTTCAAAGATTCATACATGTGTTTTTCTTGCACAATGTCAAATGAAATGTTTAATAGTCTTTCCATTCATTTCTCTTAATCTTATCATTTTCTGTGGATTTTTTATAGGAACATCACTCTCTTGATTCGCCCAAGACATCCAAATTTAAAAGATCGACCCTGTTATGTGTGTTTCTAATTAATGACTCTTGTTATTATGTCTATAAATATAAAGAAAAGGATAGCTTGACTAGGAAGAAAAAAAAAGATAGTAGCATTCAGAAACTATAAATATTTTTTTGAGTGTATGCAGACGTACGGAACCATAACTCTAAAAATCAACCTCTTGTTGAAAGGTATGATAGTATAAAATTTAAATTTGTGTGGATGAGGTTGTTGACTTTACTTAAACAGCGGTTGACTTACGTGCATCAGGGAAATAGAGATGATTTGATACGGTTAATACACTTTTTTTTAACACGTTTTGAGGGATAAAGTTAATACACTTATTCATTTATTTTCAGTTTATTTAAATTTCATACACAGGTTCCCATGAGCTTAACTCATTTGGTAAAGGATAATACACAATTTATGTAGGGACGAGGTTCGAACCCCGGACACCCTATTTATTCATCTTAAAAAGGTGAATTTCTCTAGCCACTAGGTTACTTTACTAAAAAAATAAATTCATACACTTGTTCATTTATTTTCCCGGTTTATTTAAATGGTCATGTTAACTTGTCCCTTTAGGGCACATGTTAAGCATTAATTTCATTCCATTAATGGTAAGAATTTAATAAAAAAATAAATAAATATTAAACATTTTGAGCAATAAATTAACACAACTTCCGATAAATAATTTCTATTATTGGAATTCTTAACATGTGCCCTAAAGGCAGAAGTTAACATTTTCCTTATTTAAAAATGAAATGGTTTTACGAGATAGATGAAATAAAATTTTTTGGGAGGGGATAAAATAATTTTATGTTTGGTTTTGGTAAACTTTTGTTCTTTTTGAGTTTAATTGTTTTGTTTAAAAAATAAAAAACAGTTAAACTCAAACATAACAAACGTGATTTTCTCTTTGAACTGGATTTTAGTTTGAAGTTGAGGTTTTAAATATTTACCTCCAAACGTGATTTAAACTCAATTGGTTATCCAATTTGTTTATTCGATTATCTCCAACAAAGTAAGCATATGTTTGGTTTCAATTTTGGAGGGTCAAAAACGATTCTCAATGTTGTATAAATGATTCTATTTGAGGTTAAAGTTTGTAGTTGTTTGTTTCTACAATTGTCTTTTACATTAAATTTATTGTTAAATCAACTTTTACGAATGTACACCCAAAGATAAACGGAGAGGATCTTCACCCAAGATAAACTACTTTACATTCAATTCAATTTATTATTATTTTTTTGAACAAATTCAATTCACTTTTATTCATAATCTATTATACATAAATAATTCACTTAAAATCAATTATTACGAGCGTTGAATAAAAAATGTAGCCAGCAATAGCATATAGGTTGTCATGTTAACGTCACAGTCCACAATTCTTATGTGAGTAATACATCAAATTGGTCTTTGTGTTTGTACCAAATTCTCAAATTGGTCACTGACTCTATTAATAACTCAAAATGGTCGTTGTCTTTGTCAAACGTTTCTCAGATTGGTCCCTGACTCTATTAGTTGTTTTGTATTTTGAGTGTTAATAGCTCAATGTCTTTTGGATATTATTTAGTGGTTAATGACATAATATTTTTTGGGTCTTATTTGGTACATCAATCGCTTAAAATATAAAACAACTAATAGAGTCGGGGACCAATATGAAAAAAGTTTGTCAAAGATAGAGACCATTTTGAGTTATTAATAGACTGATGGACCAATTTAGTAATTTGGTACAATGACAGTGATCAATTTGATGATTTAGTCATTCTTATGTTGAAGAAAGCAAGCCTAAATCGTACTTTGTTAATTTGAGAGTTAAGAGAAATAATTATTGAGGAAAAACAGAAAGAAATAAAATTGCCTAAGAAAACAATGTTAGGTCTTTCAAGTACGACTTCCCCAAAGAAAGAAAACAAATTCCAAATATAGAAGTGACACTTTCAAGATGATCAAGATGGAGTGTTGTTAAGTGTGTAAAACGTGAATGAAGATTTTGATATTTTTTTAATTAGTTTAGTGGCGAAATTTACCCTTAATAAATACTAAAAAAAGTTGTGTTAGCAACACTCTCTTTTAAACACTCTTTTTGATACACATTCTCTTATTAGTCTAAATCACTGTGAATGTACATTTTGAAAATAGAACCCACACAAAGTGGTGGGACATGCATGAATTCCATCCAATAAAAGAATAAGTGCTAGAGAGAGTGTTCAAAAGTGAGTGTTGTTAACACTCCTCTATTAAAAAAATATAGGAGTTGGGTGTTTTAATATATTGTTAAATGCGAGAAGAAGGTGCCCCTGTGAGTTTAGCTCAGTTGGTAAGGACAATGCATAGTATATGCAAGGTTCAGGGTTCGAATACCAGACACCACCAAAGAAATATGCGAGAAGAATGTTTTGGAGTTTTATTTTGTGTGAATGAGATATCTGCACACACAACTGCGGAACTAATCTCTCGAGTTTTAGTATTTAAATGAATAACAAACTCTTCAATTTTAATAATGTTGTATGTTCAACGCTAAATTCAAACTTGAAACTTTGATCAAAGTAAAAAAGGTACATTACATTTAAATAGAAAATTTTGGTGTTTTTTTTTTTGTGAAATAGACTAACGGTTGAAACTCACACATTATAAAGTAAAAAAGTTGGGTGTCGAGGTTTGAAACCTTTGTCCTTCCATAAAATTTTGGTGTTTAATTAAGAGAGTTAGTGTCAACAAAAAAATATAGAGTAGAGAATATTCGAATTTTTCTAAAGAAGAAAAATTGTTTAATAGAAATAATTATCTAAAGAAAGCATGGATTGCTGACCATAACTTTAGGAGAAACGTGTACGGCTAGGATTCTAACAGAAAGCACAATATTATTGGTTGCTATCACATCATACCCCTTCCAACTTCCAACCTCTTTTCATTGGTACACGTACCCTGGTCGGCAGTATGCGACTTCCATTATTATGCCTTTTTCTCCTAATTTTTCATATTTTTATATAAAACCCCTTAATTTCTTCATCCTTTTTCACATGACCAAAATCATACAAAATTTAAATATCAAGAGCTTGTTGTTTACGTATGTTTTTTTTAATTTAATTTAATTCTCATCCTCGGTAAAAACTACACTAAGAATGAACATGGACACGAAATTGAAACATTTTAATATAGATAAGCATTTCTCAAAAGAGAACCAACATTGTAAACAAGAAGTAATTCTTTGTATTAATTTTAAGTAACAACAAGTTAAAATCAGCATAGTTTATTAATATTTTTTAGGGGACCATAACATAGTTTATTTAGTTCCAGTTAATTCTAATAATATTAAAACTATGAGTATTTTGGTAGTATAAAAAAATGTGGATTGTGAAAAAAGAGAAAGCAGAAAGTGTGAAGAGACATTAGGACACTTGTCACATTAAGCAGAGGTGTTGAAACCAAGGAAGAAGGAACGCAGCCAAACCAAATCCACCACCACACAAAAACTTTCCCAAAAACATACCAAATCAGGAATCACCACAATTTCAAATAATAAAACCATATAATAAAAAATAAATAATATCACAGGTATGTATTATTTGTACACTCCTTTTTCTTTCTCCAGATTTCTCTTCTCTTCCTAATTTTCTTTCTTTCCATTTTCGTTCTTCAATTCTTATATTCTGATTTTATTCCTTACCAAAAATACACATATAAGTGTTGTGTGAACTTGTGTAACATAAACACTAGCGTTGAAATTTTGTTCTATTTTTTAATTACAGAATCTCGAGACTCTTGTTACAACGTTGTACAATCACAAACACAAACACTACACCAATTTATGTTTTTACCTTAAAACAACAAAATGCATGTTTAGTTTAAATTACTCTCCACTTTGTTTTTTTTTTTTTATGATTAGTGCAATCTTAGCTCAGCAATTTTTTGTTGTAGTTCTTTTTTAAGAAGGAAAAAAAAAATCATTTTGATGTAATTTCAGATTTGTGATTTAGATGAGGCTATGGTTTTTTTTGGTTCAGATTTGAGGAAAATTGGGAGTGATTAGAAGAATGAATTTCAAAGGTTTTGGGAATGATCCAGGAGCCTCCGCTGCCGGAGCAGGCAATGGAGGTGGGAGGATAGCAGCGGGCAATTTTCCACTGACGAGGCAACCGTCAGTGTATTCGCTGACGGTTGATGAATTTATGAACAGTATGGGGGGTTCTGGAAAAGATTTTGGGTCAATGAACATGGATGAATTATTGAAGAATATCTGGAGTGCTGAAGAGGTTCAAACAATGGGTGGTGAAGAAGCTATCAGTAATCATTTGCAAAGACAAGGTTCGTTGACGCTGCCGCGAACTCTTAGTCAGAAAACAGTTGATGAGGTTTGGAAGGATATTTCTAAGGATTATGGTGGTCCTAATTTGGCTGCACCAATGACTCAGAGACAACCAACTTTGGGGGAGATGACTTTGGAAGAGTTTTTGGTTAGAGCTGGTGTTGTTAGAGAAGATGCTAAGCCAAATGATGGTGTTTTTCTTGATCTTGGTAGTGTTGGAAATAATGGTAATTTGGGTTTGGCTTTTCAGGCTCAGCAGTTGAATAAAGTTGCTGGCTTTATGGGGAATGGTAGTAGAATTAATGGTAATGATGATCCACTTGTTGGTCTTCAAAGTCCTACTAATTTGCCTTTGAATGTTAATGGGATTAGATCAACAAATCAGCAACAACAGATGCAAAATTCACAGTCTCAGGCTCAGCAACAACATCAGAATCAACAACTTCAGCAACTTCAACAGCAGCATCAACAACAGCAGCAGCAACAACAGCAGCAAATATTTCCAAAGCAACCTGGTTTGAACTATGTAACTCAGATGCCTTTGTCTAATAATCAAGGAATGAGAGGTGGAATTGTAGGGCTTTCTCCTGATCAAGGAATGAATGGTAATCTTGTGCAAGGTGGAGGGATTGGAATGGTTGGTTTGGCACCAGGGGCTGTTCAAATCGGTGCTGTCTCACCGGCTAACCAAATATCTAGTGATAAAATGGGAAAGAGTAATGGTGATACTTCTTCTGTGTCGCCGGTTCCTTATGTTTTTAATGGTGGTATGCGAGGGAGGAAAGGTAATGGAGCTGTGGAGAAGGTAATTGAGAGGAGGCAGAGAAGAATGATCAAGAATAGGGAGTCAGCTGCTAGATCCCGTGCTCGCAAGCAGGTAAATTTTTAGACTTACTTTCTTGTTGTTGTGATTTGATTATTGATCTAAATTTAGCAATCAAAGTTCTTTAACTTGTTCAAATGAACACTTACATGGATTCAAGAATACTAATTTATACAACTATTTTTTCCTAGTATTTGTTCCCTTATATATGTCTACTCCTCTCGATATACAAAGAGTCTAGATCGAGAATTGATGACAAGCCGTGCTTGTTAGTCACTTAATTTTGTAACTGCATTCTCCATGTACTGGTCTGAGCGAAACAATCGAAAGTCAGTCAGTGCAGACTGTAGATTTTACCTTCTAGTAACAGAAAGGTGAGAAGAGTTCCTCTTTATTCTGAAAATATAATAGATAGTTCACTATTAATAGGGTTTGGTAACATATGTGAATATGTAATCAATTCAAAAACCAAAAGAATGTGTTGGTGATTTTAGTCATGTTATGATTATAGTACAAGGAATAGCACTCAGCCATTGACATTCTGCTTTTATCCTCTGTGAACGTGCTGTATATGTGCAGCAGAATGGTAATATGATAGCGATCTGACCTGATGAAAGGTGAAAGATTTTTGGGAAGTTACAGTCATGACAATTTGTAAGGATTCAGGTTTTAACAAGGTAATGGTGCAACTGACTGGGGAACATAACTGCGGTTGGATAATCATCAAATCCACAAAAGCATATATTAACGGGTTTTGGTGGGAACATGACATGGGAATGAAGTGCAGTTTTGAAATTTTGTAAAAATGTGTTAAGATATATGCTGTACGTTCTGATCACATTTTTATTTTCATTTATTACAGGCTTATACCATGGAATTGGAAGCAGAAGTTGCAAAGTTAAAAGAAGAGAATGAAGAACTTCAGAAAAAGCAGGTAATTATGGCTATTCCGCATTTCACAGCAAGATGCAGGCTTTCATTTGTACATGAATTTGTGGCTTAAGGTCACTTATATCAAAACATTCCCTAATTGACCATTATTTTGAACACTGCAGGAAGAAATCATGGAACTTCAGAAAAATCAAGTAAGTTCAGCTTTCACAAAAATCACCGGAAATCACTCATTTTTGGTTTAAGTCATTGCGTGCATTTAAATTTACCTTAACTGTACAAGTCACTAGTTTTACTAGAACACATAGTGGTGTTCTTGTGCCCTGTTTTGTGACTAATCGGTTAAGAAGTCATGAATAGCTTCATTCATATAACATGCTAATTAGTCAGCCCTCCACTAAGAGCAATAGAGGGTTTGACAAAGGTCATTGTGAAGATAGCATTTGGTCACAAGCTATGCCAATCGACGCATTTTTGTGTGCTTGTCATGTTCAAATTATGAACGGTCGGTTTGGTGTTATGTGGTGATTCAGTAATATACCTGCTTGAACTAATGCCTAATTTAGGTTCTCCTCTTGATTATCACATGCCATCAAATATTAAAATAAATTTATTTATTAATTTTTTATTTGATTAAATACCAATCCCTGTATATTCTGCGAGAATGTAGTAAGTGCTTTTCTCTAGTACTGAGCCTTTGTCTCATGGCATTTTCTATCTTCTGTCTTGTATTCACTTGATGGTTGTAGAATGATTTGATGGTCATTTTGCATAAAGCTAGTGAGAAATATGTTCAAGGGTCTCACTTACTAGTGCCCTTAATGAATAAGTATATAGCAAGTTTTCTTGCATTAGTAATTTCAAAAGCTACAGTTTTCAATTAACAATACTAATCATATTTTTAATTCCTTACGCATCTATGTTTTGATGTATTTTTAATGCCTAAGGGCACTAGTTAAAGTTTGCATATGTTTTGATATAACATCATGTTACCAAACTTAAACCCATTTGAAAAGCTACAAAAGAGAAAGAATATCAATCCAACCTTTGTGCAGATGATTCTTTTAGCTCATTGATTTCAAACCATATAAATTAGTTCCTTATGCTCAAAAGCAAAATTGGGTTTACTATTAACCCATTTCTGGTTGAGATTGCTTTTCTCATATTTTGGTTACATTTCTTTCTGTTAGTTGTAGCTGGAATGTTAATTAAAGCTTTCTGAATTTCCAGAACTAGTCTAGGGTTTCCCTTCTCATGAAATCACAATTTTGAGTATACCCTTTTGTATTTCTTTTTGCATATCTATAGCTAACTGTCACAATTCTAATTGTTTCGTCATATTAGCATGTTAGGCTCACAATTTTGTATTCTCAATATGATAACAGTAGGAGTGATTATGAGCTAGCATGTGATGTCTACTATATTTTATGAATGTTTTGGCATCTTCTTACTGTTTAAACATACTTTTGGACCATTTACACTTGTTCCGAAACATGTGCAGTAAGTTCCAAGTCAGGTCAAGATATCATGAATCATGGTTTTAGCGTCCTACATATCTGCATTCTGTTGAAACGTATTTTTGGACCATATCACATTCTTAATTTAGGAATTGATGCCACCTTAGTACTGAATTGTCTAGTACTTGCTGATATCGCAGGTTAAAGAAATGATGAATTTGCAACGAGAAGTCAAGAGAAAATGCTTAAGAAGAACACAAACTGGTCCATGGTAGATTGAAGATTGGATTATGATTCCGCAGTTGAAAACATTCTGTAAATACACATAAATACATGTTTTTCTGTAGATTGAGGCTTTTGTAGTTTAGATTAGCACTCGAAAACTTTGATGTCTTGCTAACAGTTTGCATAGTTAGGGAGGATATGCACAGTAGCGTGAGAATATGTTTCAGTTCGTGTCCAAAATCATGCCACCATTGGTTAGACAATCTTGAGCAGAACACCTTCACTGGATTTGATCCCGTGAGTGAAATATTTGTATGTACTTCTATTTAATGCACTATCCATGAGTTTGGACCAATGGTTATCCACATATTTTACTATCAAGCAAATCGTTTAATTTGTCCACAAGCAATAATAAAATCAGATTCATATAACCTCTTTTTTTTTTTTTTTTTGAGTAATTTATTGTCAAGTTCATGACCTTAGTCACTACACCGATTAACTATATCAATAATTATGACATATTATGGGTTCAGTTTAGCAATGAGCAAGAGAATATAGATTTATTGATTTTTAATACCCTTGTTATGGTTTGGTGACCAAATTTTTTAGAACTCTAGATCTCTTATATCTTTTAAAGGCTAAATAAGTTGGCTGATTCTTGACTCAGTCTAATTCAAATTGTTCCTCGCTTTGCTTCTTTTTGATTTATTGACTGATTTGAGGGCGAGGGCTTTTAGCTTTTTTGTTCTTTTTCGGTTTCTGTTGAAGGGATGACCCCTTTTTATCCTACAGAAAAAATATCAATAACTTCATGATCATTGCTGAGCAAAAATCACATTTGGATTTATGTATAAAATGTTATTAGGGCAGTGCATTAAAGCTCTTGCGTATGCATGGGGTTCCACCATTTTTGTGTATTCAACACAACTTTATTTGTTTCCAAAACTCAAACGCTGTCTTTAAATATAAGATCCACCTTACATTATAGCATAGTTGTATGACTAAATTCAATGATACTGCAATCATGAAATCTTGTGATGATAAAAAACTCTACAGATAAATACAGTACAAATGTTTTATAGTGCAATCAACAGATTACAATTAATCTATTATAACAAAAATTACTACAACAGCGCACACTTGTAACATACTAGTCTTTGCCCTGTGCAACGCACGGGCAAAAAGTGGTATATTATAGTGCTTTGAATTGTTGACACTTAACACAATAACAAAATATATAAGATGCATTGTCATTCATATATATATTTTAATATATAGTTATCTTTTTTTGACTAACAAATAAAACGAATGCCACATCAACCACACCATTTTATTTCGATACCACATTAATGTCTTTTAATCATCGAATGAACAAAACAATGGCTCAAAACAATTATTTAGATAAGTAGAAGAAAAAAGTAATCAAAGTAGGTCCTTGTAGACAATGCATTTGCTACCCCTTCGCTCCAAAATAATCTGCAAAATAAATGAAAGATACATCTATCTAATTTGTAGAGCTTAAATAATGATTATAATCTTCTCATTTTAATAACTATATATTCATACCTTGTATGCCTGCAATCTACAACTTTTCAAATACTTCTGGATATTGTATCTTACAAAAAGACGGTTGAAAAATAGAGAATTCATTTATATGCTTTTGATTCAAAATACACTATGAAGAGGAAGATTTCAAAAGCCTCTCGTGTTTGTTGGAGTCTGAGATTGAAATTATCCTAATGGATGGATAAATAAAGAGTGAGTATTAACTAAAATAATAATGTTGTTTATGTTTAAAAAGATAAATTAAAAAAAAAAGTAAATGTTTAAAGAAATTGAGGCCTTGTTGATTGAAATTATCCTAATGGATGGATAAACAAAGAGTGAATATTAACTTAAATAATAATTTTGTTTATGTTTAAAAAGATAAATTAAAAAAAAAGTAAATGTTTAAAGAAATTGAGGCCTTGTTTGTTTATCCATAAGAACAGTTTGTTTAGAGAACCCATAAGAATAATTGTTTCTCTAACATTACAACTGATTCAAACTACTCTATGAGAAAGATGATTCCTTAAGCCTCCCGTGTTACTTGAGGGATATTTTTGAAATTATCCTAATGAATTGGTAAACAAAATCGTGTTGGTGTAACATATAATGAAAGCCCTTCAATATTGTATACTAATTTCTAGTTATTGTGGTCTTTTCATTTGAAAAATCTAGTTGGAAACTTACGTCACATGTCTTTTCAGGAGATCGTTGTGAGAGAGTGTGCAAAATGCCTTTCATATGTCTTTCCAGGAGATCGTCTTCCGTTAGAGGGTGTACGGTCTTCCATAAAAATAAAAATAAAAATAAAAATCTCATATTCTAGAATCTGATTCAATTGTGTCTTTATATTTAGACCGCCAACCAATGCCTTTAGATTTATTTGTTGATGTAAGATCTGATTTAATCACGAGTGGTGGAGCTGAGCACAGTTGGGATGAGCGACCGCCCAAGACCCGTACATAAAGGCCTCAATTTCTTTTAGTAATACATTCATAAATTTGTGCCCGTAAAATGTATTTTATTTTACACATTTGTGTTAAATGAAGTAAGGAAGCTAAGAAAATAGAAAATAATAGATGAATACAAACAAGAAAACAAATAAATAATTAATGATGACGATGTTTGTCCATAAAATAATAGAAAATTATAAATTTTATGCGATTACTTATAACAAAAAAAATCAGTTAATTGATAGATAATAGATATTATATTTATCCCTAATTATAAGACCCTTTGTAAAGAAAAGAAAAATATTCTTTTATATGAACTTTTTGTTATTTTCAACTACATTAACTATTTCTTTACATGCATACCCTTGTTTATTATACTTTTTTTCTCTTCAATCAACAATAAATAGCATGTTGAAAACATAAACTAACTCTCTTTCTTAAAGATAAAATTGTAAAAACTATAGTAATTACAAACGAATTTAATACAGATATAAACTTTCTTAATTCGTGTGATTTTGCCAAAAGGGTCTTATAAATAGGGACGGAGGCACTTTCTTTGTTTCAAATTATATGTCACTTTAAAATTTTCACATAGATTAAGAAATGTAGTTAATGTTGTATAGAAAAGAGTAATTGTGAGTTGTTTTACAAAAATATCATTTATCAATGATATGGAAAACATAAATTAAAAGAATTGTAAAAAGATAAAGTAATAAATAGTTGGGGGCATAATAGAAAAATTACACTAATGATTCCTTGATATTGTAAAATGACATAATTTAAAACAAACAAACTTCATTAAAATGACATAGTTTGGAACAAACAAATTTTGTTAAAATGACATAATTTGGAACGGAGGGAGCACATATAAATATAAGAGGAGCTAAAATTTAAAACCATTTTATATTTTTAACATATATAATATTTATTCTCACGTGACATGCATGATTTAAATATTTATATTTATTCTATAGAGAATGAGTGAGATATGTATTATTGATGGTTCATGCATGTGTTAGTAGGTGTTTGTGACTGAGGTTGATGACTCCAAGAGTAATATTTAATACAAGAGTCATGTTTATTTGATAATAGGAGAAATTGATTGTATGTGATTTATCTAATATTCATAATTGAGTTTTTTTAAATTTAAAATTAATGAAATATTAATTGTATTTTTATCTTCTTTTTAATGGATTTTTTTTTGTTGACAAATCTTCTTTTTAATGGAGAACATGCATTCGCCAATGTTTGGTAGATTTCTAAAATGTTTTCCTTTTGTTGATCGATTCAAACACGTTATTAATCCCCTTAGAAAAACCGTAAATGTTGTAATTGATAAGAACAAAAATTATATTTTGCTTTATAAATAAAATGTTTTAAAATAAACAAAAAATAATAATAAACTCAAATGACTGAAAAATTGGATTAGATAATGCTCATCCAAATGTTAACTAAACAAGATTGACATTCTAAAGATCGATATGGAAACTCAATTGGGGTGTATTTCAAGAAAAAACTACAATTGTGAAGAATTTTAAATATAAAAAACGACATTACATCCTAGCATAATTGCAAGACTAAATTCAATGATATGTCTAAACTTGCATGTGTTATAAACCACAATCATGGAATCTTTTGTGAAAAACAATACCAGTACCCGGAAAGATGCATTGAAGTAAAATTAATAAATTACAATGAACCTATAAACATCGCTGCTGCTCGCTGATACTCGGTAGTTTTCATCATGGCAGGGTCGTTAGGAATTTTACTTTTTTTATTCCTCCTAGCATACTTAAATCCATGCAGCTGCAATTTCTCAGACCAGCTTTTTAAATGTGAAGTCAAGGGATAGTTTGAAGTGCACTCAATGTCCTAACAGAATATCGGTACTGTGGTCTTTTCCTCTGAAAGACCTAGCAGGGAACCTACCGCTACTTGGGGTCAGTTGGAAGTAAATTTCGTGTCTTTCCAGGAGATCGTCTTCCGGTGATCCCTTCCTCTGAAAGATCTGCCCAAGAACCCACCACTAACAGGCTTGCATAAGCCAACATCAACCAAGGTAGTGCAATTTGTCCTTTCAGATGATGACCCGTCATCTAAATAATAGTCGAATAACATGGCAAGGCAACTCACTTGATGAGCCAATATGTAATTATGTTCATTAACAGGTAGTGTCTTTAGCATGTGTAAGTTGACCTACAATTTAGAAAGGAAAACATTAATAGGTACTGTGAGCTGGATAAATCAAGGAAACAGCAACATTTGTGATGATGCGGGTATATTAGGTGATTTTCTTCTCTTCTATTTAACTTTTTTATCTTTGGACATTATGGTAAAGGGGAAAATGGCTTCCAGACTCCCATCAAGAACAAAAAAACGTGATTATAAGAGACCCATTCCTTGAAGAAATCATATCACAAGATACAGTCTAATGATTTTACTATAGTAACATCTTGAACCATTGTGTACTTACCTCCGCCTCTATTGCACGAAGTTCATTGTACCATTCCAATCCATCATTCTCAATATGGTACTCCCCAGAAGGTCTACCACAAAAACTCAACGCAAAAAGAGGAGGCCTTAGAGGATATTCCATACTGATCTTGATCTGTCAAAAAAATAAAATCTAGGTGGAAATGCCAGATCCTTGAATAAATTTTGTAGATAAAAAGGGATGCTTCTTTACCTTGGCTTCTAGATTCACATTTCTTTCATCTGCATTGGTTTTTCTGCTAAGAACAAGGACAAATTCCTTCGCACCAGATTCCATCCACGAAAGAGACTTTGTGGCACAGTAATCAGATACGCTATGTTCATGTTCACTTTCTGCTTGTGCAGGCTCATCAAAATCACTATCAGTATCCAGCAAGAAATCAGAACTATCATCACCTTTTTTGAAACTCAGGGACCTAACTTTATTAAGTGAAGGAATGATGCTTTTAGAAATTAAGCTAGCTTGCTTGGAGTGATCAAACTTGGTCCTCTTTGGAAGTAAAGTTGGAAGCTCGCCATCTTCCGTCATACTATCCAGTTCTCCTTTTGTGACACCGGAATTTTCAATTACATCAACATCCATTGATTCCTGAACATGCTCCTCTTTATCTATGATAGCCGGAGACGAAGCTTCACTAGGCACAGGTAGCGCTCTTATAGGTGACCAGCCATCCAATTTGCACAAGGGAGTGTGCAAAGCCCACGGAACACTTTTACAGGACAAAAGAGGCCACTCAAGTTTTGTAAGAGATTCTAGCTGTTCCCTGTAAGCCAGCCAAAGAATTCCACAAATTTTAACTTAAGCATGCCCAACTGCAACGACAAGCAAGATAAACTAGGGACTCTTAAGAGATATAATGGATTTATTGTAAATGAACTGGAAAAAAAATCTAACATGCAGCATAAACACTAAAATGATTCAGAACAGGGAGGCAAACGAAGAAACATTACTAAGATGTCAGTAATGAAAACATAGCCAAAACAAAGGCCATAGAAAATCTTAGGTTGATCAAGTTACATATTATCTTATGTTGAACATCATGAAAGATATTCTAAAATTCTAATATTGAAAACATGCTAGAGCCGTGACTCACAGAAGAGCCAACTGAGCTTTTCTCCTTGAGCGAATTCTCTGCAGAACTGTCTGTACTCGGTTCTGTTGGCGATATAATGTGAGACCAGATACAACATCTTCACTCTTGGCTGCTTCACTGTTGTCAGCGGGAAGCAGTGGAGACACCTCAGGCAAGAAATCAATTCCTGCCAGGTGCTGAGCCCATTTGTAAGGACGTGAAGTTCTTTGAGTATTGAATGCCATAGCATCTTGAACAAAGAGTTTAGCTGACTGCATCACCATTCAAATGAAAGAAATGGAAGATAAATAACGAATTGGAGAATACATCAAAGATGCTGATAGCTAAATGAAGAACATTCCCATGACATGAAAGCGCTCAAACCTGGTGTGGGAGCTCGAGTCCTGTATCATTGGGGAATAAATTGCATAAGATGTCATTGTCAGGACCATCATTAGATCCTTCTACTCCAACACATACAATATTCAACTTCACCACGTACTCAAACCTTAGCGTAATGAGTTTTGCAGGCTTAGGATCAGAAGACACATCTTCATACACATTGATAATGATTTTAAGTGGGTGACTTTTGAATATACCCCCTTGGTCAGGACTCTCCTTGACTTCTACCCTCCTTGGCCTTTTTCTACGTCTTTGACCATCTTCTTCATCATCGTGAACATCATCTTCCAATTTGGAGCTCTCCATGACGGTGGAAATGCCTGAGTAGTAAAAATAAAATCACATCATGTTGATTTTTTTTCTTTTTCAGTTGAGTCAAAGAAGATAACAAATAAATTTAAGATTCGGTATTAAAAGATTCAAATACTCGAGAAATTATAGAGCCACATAATGTACTTGCATAGAAAGATTGCATACAGAGTGAAGTAATAAACTTCCTTTCTTTAACTTGTCTTGATTTTAGCATTACAACTATCTATAACTTTCAAGAGCTAACAATGTCCTGGATAATACCTTTGGAGTGATACATTGGTTTGAAGTTAAATCATAAAAAATGATGTTTATATAGGTGGCTTCTAGGGTGAGGGCTCTATTAAGTCCCTCACCGGTGAAGCAGAAAAAAATCATTGTCAGATTGAACCAATGGTCTATATTTATTAAAAGAAAAAATGAGAATATTTACACTGCCGCACACAATAATTCTGCCTCTCCTTTCTTCATCACTTTCTTTCTCTCTCACCTTGCAATCTCGCTAACCAAATGACAATTGAATCCATCAACATTGATAAAAAAAAAAAAAAAAACCTTTTCATTCCTCCTTTTTGTTTTCTTTCTTAAAACTTCCTTCAAACATTAATTGATTTTTTTTATAAAAATTATCTGTATTTTCTCAGAAGTTTCCTATTCATGCTTCTCCTCTACGGGGAAGAACTATGCTTGTCCATGATGGAAAGAAAGATCGACTTTGAGCAGAAAAAAAAAACTTAATTTCTGACGAAGCTTCAAGACTACTATTAAAAACAGCCCCAAATGTTTCATTTCACACTAGATCTAGCATTCCCCACATGAAGCAGATGCCGTGAATCTATTTAAATTTCAAGAAGGGGAACTTGAGCATTACTGATTTACAATGAGACGATGAAGTAATTTGACAAGGGTTTTTTAATTTCGAAGAAGACTTACCCACATATGGAAAATAGGTTTAGAGATTTAAGGTCTGGTACTCCTACGAACACAATCACACATATGAGAGATGTGGAAGTAAGATTATGTGTGGAATTTTTTTGGTTGTTCTCATTTTAATTTGTAACAATTATGGACCACAGATTTGATCTAATGGTATTTTTTAACTGGTTCACCGGCGAGGGACTTAATAGAGCCATCAGCTTACAATCCACCGTTAATATAAAAATATAATCCGGTGTCAGAATATACACTGCCAGCAGCAATAGAACTGGTAACATATAGTATATCCAAAGAATGTTAAAATTCATGTATCAGCTATAACTTACCAGTGTCCTTGTTGGCCTGACTGCGAGCAAAAGCTTGGGCATCTTTCAGGCTTCCTACAATCTCCAGATCAATAGGTTCTGCAAAGGCCTCTTTCTGAGCCAATAGCTGTGAGTAAATCACATAAAGAGCCGGTGGAAGCAACTCTGCTGAATGATGCTGTTTTAGTTTCTTTGTATGAGTAATTCCTAGCTGGTTTTGTACAGGCAAGGATGCTTTCTTAAGAGACTTAAGATGTGAAGGGAGACTTGTCAGGAACTTCTTTCGGTTTGCAATAGTCTCCAAAAGGATTTTCTTTTGCTGTTCCAGTTTCGCATGATGTTTGCAGAGCTCTTTACGCTGATACAAATTTGCATATAAGAAGAATTGTAAGGATATTTAATGCATTATCAATACAACTCTAAAAGATGAATGAATGAAGGAGAGTAAGAAACTTTAAACTTCAAAATAGCACAACCAGCATACTTAAAGCCAAACCAACCTGATATAACACCACATTCAGTTTGATTGAACAGGTCACACAACACACACTTTTAACTTTACAACAAAATATCAACTTATCAAGTAACTTTGGATTGGATATAAATTTGTACATGTCTAGAAAAATATAGATTAACGCAAGCCAACCCTGTATTTATCCTACAATCCTTTCCTAACACAACAGCAGGCTTATCAATACAAATCTTTTGGTGAGGACAAAAGCATGCTGTATAGAAATGCGATATAAACTTTTGCCAATATCACAAATATCACATTCTCTTTGAAATTTAAATACTATAGGCCTGCTTGGATTGGCTTATTTGAGCTTATCTGCTGGCATAAATTTTGAGAGACTGTTTGGGAGAGCTGATGAAAACAGCTTATGGCATTGTTCATAAGTTATGTTCAGCTTATTTTCAAAAGTTCTCCAAGATAGGTTATGAAAACAGCTTATAACTCATACAAAATAATTTAACTGTTTTATGTTTTGATATAGAAATTTCATATAGATAAGCGCTTATTGCTGATCATGATAATCACTTGTGCTATAAGCTGCAAATAAGTTGTTTATCCAAACAGGACCTATATACAATGCACATTTCTTCTAAGCTAATTACAAAATGCCAAATATTCAAGGTAATATTTTGCAACAGAATATCTTATATTCACCTGATATAGCTCAAAATTGAGCCTCTTGAGCATCAAATTATGAGCACTATCTTTCGACAAAGCCGAATCCTTTATATCTTTCGGAGCATCCCGGAAAAACTCTTCCTCAGGCACAAGTTCAATGTCAGGATACTTCGATTTAAAATCTTTACAAGCCTTAATAGCTTTAAGATAATGACTCTTCTCATACACCAAATTATGAAGCTGCAACGTCGTGAAATCCACCGGCGCCTTTGCGCGTTCCGTCTGCATTTTAACCCGATCCTCCTCAATCAAAATCGAACGATTCGCCTAAAAAATTGAGAAGAAAACAAAAATTAAAATAATCGAAACTGTAATTTTTTAGTTGAATTGTGAAATTGGATAAACCCTAGGTACCTGACGAAGAGTGATGAAGTGAAGAAACATTTGAGTAACGAGATCGCGAAGGAGTTGTTTAGGTTTAGCTTCTTTTTTGATGGAGAGGATATCGGAGATGATTGATTCAATGGAAGATTTACTGTTTTGAAGCAATTCGTAGGGTGATTCTTCATCCGATTTGGAATCTTCTGAGGAATTGGGAAAGGCTTGTTCGTTTTGTTCTTCCATGGCGATTGAACCTTCTTCTATCTCACCGTCTTCCATTTTCTCTGTTGTTTTGTTCTCTGCTTGACCTAAAACCCTTTTCTTTCTTCTTCCCCTTTGAAG
>Ga0315914_1004047_pt1 | contig 22013 bp, 11 predicted proteins | sample MpolenodulesMG_FD_203920 | JGI IMG/M metagenome (GOLD analysis project Ga0315914, IMG submission 203920) | Medicago polymorpha root nodule microbial communities from Los Angeles, California, United States - elongated nodules | ecosystem: Host-associated > Plants > Roots > Nodule | place: USA...
TATAAAAATTTGTTTTTTTACGAAGATTTTTAAAAATTCTGGAATTTAATAAGTTTTTTTCTATAAAAAAATTATTACCAATTTTTTTTCTAAAATTTAAAAAATCAGAAAATAACTATAATTTTATTTTTAAATTTAAAAAAATCAGAAAATATAATCAGATTTTTTTCGAAATTAAAAATATTTTTAAAAATTCTTGAATTTAATTCTCAAAATACAAAAAAAAAGCAAATTTTCAAAATTTAAAAATATAATCAGATTTTTTTCGAAAATTTTTTCAACAAAAATAAATTTATGGAAAAAAATTTATTTTTTAAAAATCTGGATACAAATTTAGAAAAAATTCAATTTTTTTTTCGAAAATTTTATTCCATAATTTTTATAAATTCTTTTTTGAAATTAAAATATTGGAAAAAATATTTTTTTTTTCAAAATTATGAAGATTTTACGATTTTTCCATTTTTTGCTTTTTTATATACAAAGAAATAAAATTTGGTAATAAAAAACATTTCTAGACTTTTTTTAAAAAAATCCGTAAAAAAAATTCCTGAATTTTTTTCTAATTTTTAGAATTTTTAAATTAATATAAATGAATTTATATTTTTTTTGGATTTTTTTAAATAAAAGCTGATGTGGTCAATTAAAAAAAATGAAAAAAAAGTCAAGTTAGCGCCACATAAGCAAATTTGCTGAGTGGGATAGGGAAGGGGGTTTTCCGGAAAAACTTTTTTTAACGAGGATGGAAACCAAACCGAAAATTTTATAAGGGTTAAAACCGAAAATGACCTATATTACAGGGATGAAAAGCATTATTAACCCTATTTTTAAATTGGTAGATTCGTAAATCAATTTGTCAGGACAAAATAAATCAATTAGTTGAATAAAAATTACCATCAAGTGATTTTTTTTTTTAAAAAAAGTGATTTATATTTGCTGTCATGTGTTATAGTTATCTTTTTTTAGTCCGATTTTCTTTCAAAATTTACAGGTTCATCATTTTAAGGGTTAATAGTGTTTTACCTTCTGTAAAATATTTTTTTTGGATTTCGTCCTTGTAATTTGAAGATTTTTGGTTTTGGACCTTCATGAATTTTGACTGTACAAAATCGAAGATATGGAAGGGGGGTAAACCGAAATTTGCACAAATTAACATAGGGTAAACCGAAATTTGCTCAAATTACAAGGGGGTAAACCTAAATTTGCTCAAATTACAGGGGTGAAATTTTCCATGAAGGTCTAAAACCAAAAAATCTTCAAATTACAAGGATGAAATTCAAAAAAAAAATATTTTACAGCTAGAAATGACATATATTACTGGGGGTAAAACACTATTAACCCTCATTTTAATCGGTTGATCTACATATTTACAAAATTTAATTATTAAACAACTTCAAATTAAAATTCATGTTGGATTGAACTTGGTACAAGACCTGGACCATGATGAATAGGAGAAAACAGAATTTAAAGTGCAACTTGGTTAAAAAAATTCAACGTGGACGAGTTCATGGTAGTAGTGGAAAAGTTAGTTAACGGTGATTAACATGAAAGGACGGTGTTTGTCGATTTGAAAACAAAATAAGGGAGGTGTGTTTAGTTTAAAACTAGAGGGAGTGTTTGTGCTATTTAACTAAACCTCAAGAGAGTTTAATGTAATTTACCCATAAAAGAATGGTTTTACACTTGATATATAATTATAGGTATAAACAATTACAAAACTGAACGAGAAAACAACCCCTTTGATACTTGCCGGTACAATCATAGACCTTCCCTCCCCCAATTGTTTTCTCCTAAAGTATGCTAGTATGTTTTACAATGTTAAATAGTATTTTTTACGCCTAGAAAAATGTTTTTTTTTTAAAAAAAAAGAAAGGCTTAATTGCATGTTTGAAAGTTTCAATTTGGTCCGTTATGTTCTGAAAGTTTCAAGTTGGTCCCTTACGTTTTGAAAGTTTCAAGTTGGTCCAAAACGTTACTCATATTAGAATAAGTTAGTTCATTCCGCGACATGATATTGAGTTTAATAAAACAAAAAAATTAAAATAATGTTTTAAAACTGATTTTCTAAATAAGTTAAGTTCCATCACCCATATTGTCAACTCGAATCTTTAACGGTTATGTGATTGAAGGGACTAACTTATTCATATAGGAGTAACGTTTTGGACCAACTTAAAACTTTTAAAATGTAAGGGACCAACTTAAAAATTAAAATAAACATAAAGATCAAACATGCAATTAAACCTAAAAGAAACTAACAAATCATTATGATGTGTATCGAATAACACAACGTTAAAAACTTGGTAGAAAATGAACTATAATTAAATACGCAATAAATAAAAGAAGAGAAAAGGTGTAGAATCCCGTATTAAAAGGGGCATACATTCTCCCTCCCCTCCCCAACACTTCACCAAACCAACCATTGAATTGAAATATTTGTGATCTAAAATCAAATTCCAAAACCCCCAAATCATCCTTAAACATGGTAGCGGAGACAGACGTTGCCGTTACCACCACCACAACCGCCGCCCTGATATTCACCTACGGAACATTAAAGAGAAACTTCTCCAACCACCCTCTTCTCCAAGACCTAATCCTCACCGGCGACGCTTCTTTCATCGGTACCTACCGTACCCTCCTCAATTACCCTCTCGTTTGTGGTCCCTACCGCGTTCCTTTTCTCCTCAACATTCCCGGTTCGGGTCAACCCGTTTACGGCGAACTCTACTCCGTCTCCGCACATGGCCTTTCTCGGATGGACGAACTGGAAGGAACCACACGCGCTCACTACGAGCGTCTCCCTATCAAGGTGGTTCCCGCGGAAGAAGATGGCGCCGAAGTGGAGAAGATAACGTGCGCGGAAGCGTATTACGCGCATGGTAGCTATGCGATGGAGATGTGGAAGAAGAATGGTAAAAGAGGTTTGAAGTGTTATACGGAGAAAGAAACAATTGGGTATGTGAAACGTAAAGATAGGCCTCAACATTTGACCTTCCTTGATCACATTCGGTTGTTCCTTTCTGATTGATTATTCATTTTTAGTGTTTACTGTTCCTCAAAATTGGGATTTGGTTACTCTCTATCGTATTTTATTTTGGATGTTTTGTTAGTTATATATACATACATTATGGAAAAAAATAAAAATCTGTCTACTTGTTTTGTCATTTTGATCTCTCGGGTGTTGTCTATTGAGACGTGTCTTTAAACTTACTACATAATTTCGACATACATGTTTGTGTAAGTTATGATGAGGAAAACTTTGCTGTGTGGTCACTGGGAATGTTAAACTAAATATGTGTAATAGTGTTTGTTGAACCAATTAACAATTTCCACTCATGAATCCATGTTTACTAATATCGAGATTTTACCAGAATAGATAGTTTATAGCCTACACGACTCACGATTTACAGATCCATATTTTATAAAAACACGGTATAATTATGTAACTAAATTTGATTTTGTCCAAATCAACCTTCAAGATCAGCTATTCGAGCCAGTCGAAGAACATGATGGCTCCTAGTTACAATCATGCACTGTCTGAGCTTCTATTTGCAACACGCTCAACCAGTGCTCAACTAGATACGGATCTTGAAGCAGAGTTTGGATCTCTGTTGTCATTTCTTCATGTGTTTGTTGGCAATGTTGAGCGCACAACCTCAACGGTAACAATTTTGAAGGGCTCTCTGGGGTACATTCATACAAGATGGCTGATTGGTTGTTTGGTCATCAATTCTAAACCTTGTGGTGTTGTTAATACCGTTGGGTTTATAGAAACGTCATCGTGGTTTTGCAGGTTTTGCTCTATATCTTGGTAATCCTGTCGAAAGAATATGAACTTTGTTCCAATGTTACGAAATCAAACTGGGATTTTCGGGTTCTTTGTATATGCGGACAACCAATTCAATAACCGGTTTTTCATATCTTGATAACCCAACAATATGTTAAAAACTTGTTAAATTTCATTTGAAAATGGTTAGATTTTTATGAGGGGATGTGGATGTGGTTGTGGGTTTGGCATTTAACCGGCTATTATGTGCACCCCTAACTATACTGTGTGATACAGCCACAAAGCAAGCCAGCCAGCTAGGAATAATTTGCCTTCTTTTTACTTGTTTTGATCAACAAATGATGTTCGATAGATGATATGTGGTGGGCTACACTAAATGCCAAAAAAAAAAATCTTTTTATTTTAATTCGACTTATCAAGGAATTCACACACACTAAACATAGAAAAGTAAAGAATAAATCCCACTTCAGTCTTCTAATATATCAAATGTTTCAATAATCATTTATCATATGAGTTGTGCTTACGAGACTAAATGCCTCCATTATTTTAAAAAGACGTGGTCTAAAGAGTGTGATTTGGGATGGATTGACATTGTAAAATATTTGCATTAGCATATTATGCTAATGGTTCTACAACAAACATTCTCTTATTTATTATTTTAACTATTATTGAATGGTTTTTTTCAATGTAAAACTACTTTTGAATATGAAATGCTATATACAACGAATTGGAGTCTCCCAAAGTGTATTCCATTGTGTTTTTTTTTTTTACTTCCATCTTTTCCTCTAACTTTCCTTGAATTTATCTTAACTCTTTCTAATTTTTGAATAATATATATTAATAATTAATTGTTAGATTAGTTTTTTTCCGTTGTTTGGGTTCGAACATGGCCTCCAACTGTTTATCCCTTACCTCAAATCAGTCGAACTACCCATACCTCCAATTCCACTCAACTCAGATTTATAATTGGATTATTTCATTTTCAAGATGCTTTGGTGATGCTTTTTTCGGGTTAAACAATGCTATTTGAATCATTGTGCGTAATCACAGGCCACTATTATTAGTCTCTTTGTTTTTTACAAATTATTAGACTCTTTCTGTCATGGGGTCATAATATAGGTGGTCCACAAAATACATAATGTTGAGTGATTGCATTAATCTCATTTAACAATCTTTGCTAGATACTCTTAAAAAATAATAATAAATAATATTAATCTTGTCTTCTCCCCCTCGTGTAATGGTTCAATTTGATTCCGTTTTTAATCAAAAAAATATTCAAAACCACTAAATCGTTGAAAGTTGTATAGGATGTAATTGAAAGGAGATTCTATATAAGTTTTGGGGATCAATCTCCGCCGACTCAAAACAAAGTGAAATAAATTTTAACTTACTAGAAAATCTTTAAACGGAGTTTTTCAAATTAAATGTTGAAGTTTGTTTATTTTGAGTAAAACAGTGGGAGAATATTTAATTAAAGACCTAATTAAATATGTTTTAATCATGATACATATATTTACTTATTTTCTATAGTTAATTTTTTTTTTGCATGTATTTTGTACTATGAAATATCCTTATAAAGGACTAGCGAAAAGACGAGCACGTTGCGTTGTTTGAAAATTATGAACAGTTTCTTTTTATAAAATTTTGATTTTGATTAAAACAAAAAAATATAAATGTTTGTTGCATTCAAGTTATAAAAAATCAAACTAACCATGATTATCTATTTCAACGACACCGACAATAATACAATATAACAAAAAAAATATAATCTAAAATCTTTTTTTATTGACACCAACAACAATTTTATTATAGAAAAAGTTGTTTAAGGGTATAATTGGAATGATGAAAAAGTAAGTATAAATATACTCATCTAGTTTGTTACACTTTCTAAATGATAAAGAAAAAAAACAAATATATATATATATATGCATATCGTGTTTGTTACATTTGTTTTAATATTTAAATTTATTCTTATCTATTTATTACATGTGTTATTTGTATTGAAAATTGAAAGTATTTTTGTAAAGAAAAATCCAGCTCAAAAATGTTGAAAGGGTAGTTTTCTTTTATATATAGGATAGATAAAAACTTAATAAAAGAGTTTTTGAACTGGCACAAAAATTGAGAATTGTTCTCAAATACATTCTTTGTTCTTGAGCAACCAATTTCTAATAGCTTTCTATATCTTTATTCGAAAAGGATGCTTGTTAGAACCATCAGGTCGAATGGCTAGACATAGGATATCTCATAGTTATAACTATCAAGAAAAATGATATGGTCATTAACCTCATGGCTAACTACAAGATGAGATAAATAATGTATGCTTGCCAAGTAGGTGGAAAAACATGATTGTTATGAGGAAAGCAATCATCTTAGACGTTGAAAAGAAAATTCGTTAATGGTTCTTGAAAAGGTCAAAATAAAATAATGAAGTAAGGCTTTCTCTTCACAATCTAGATATAGAAAGTTAAATTTTTTACTTTGCATCATTAGTATATGATACCTGATGTTAACTTCATATTTGCTCCAATAAGTGAAGTCCGCTTACGTGTAAAATGAAACAAATTTCCCTCTTTTGTAACAAAAAAAAAATGGAAGAAATTGTTTCATTACCTTTAGGAGGTTATCCTTGAACTTAAAATTAAGCTTAGTACGTTTCAGTTACCATAATTGGTGGTGCCATCTTTTATCTTGTATGGGTGTTTTATTGTAGCTTTGTTTTGTTTTGTCTTTCTTCAAGAGTGCTCATTTATGGCACCAGACAATTAGCTGTATTTTTTGGTCGGTGGTTCTCTTTTGCACACCTTCCTGTGATGATCTAATATATTCCATTTTGCCTTGTCAAAAAAAAAAAATTAAGCTTAGTATAGAACCAAATAATTGCTATTAATTTGCATCTAAGAATATAAGTGTTAACCCTAAATCTTGTATTTTTTTTGTTGAAAGAATCCTAAATCTTGTATTGACAAGAAAAGTACTACACGTTTGAATAATAGACTAATGTTGTTCCATTATCCCAACAATGTTTTATATAATAGCGTGTTAATCAAGGAATGAACTCTTTTAATTTGCATATGTTTAAATACATTTTTTTTGGGTTGTGACATCATAAAAAAGAGATAGTCGTTTTTTGTTTGTGTTAACCAGTGGCGTTGCCAGGACCCTAAGGCAGGGGTTTCAAACTATTAATTCTATTAATTTTTAATTAATATTTATAATAATATGTATAATAATAATAATACTTCCTCTGTACCAAATAATAAGTCGCTTTAGAGAAAAAAATTGTCTTAAATTATAAGTCGTTTTACGGTATCAATGAATTATTAATATTATTTTTCATATTATACTCTTGATTATTAACACCTCTCTCTTCTTTCAATTATTTAATGGGTTATCTTAAACAGTGCCCCCGATGTACTGTTTAAAGATACCAAAAAAAGAAATTATTACTAAAAAAAGAATTATTTTTTTACTTTTATAAATTGATTACACAATTTTCAATGCAATTATGTAATTTCTTTTTTTTAGTATCCTTAACTAGTGTCCGGGGACACCGGTTAATATTTCTATGATTTAATTTATCTTTTCCATACCCCCGCTTTTGTTTCTTCAATTCAATGAGATGGAGGATAATTTAGGTGATGGAGTTGAACTATTAAATGAAATTAATGAGTAAATGTAAACAAATTACTTTATCTATATGTGCTTAGGGAATTTTTAATTTTTTTTAATGGTAAGTGCTTATGGAATTAATTTTTTTTAGGGAAAGTGCTTATGGAATTAATGTTGATACGGAGTATAATCTACATGTATAATTAACATGTTGGGTTCTCTGATGCATTGGTAAAGTCTCTAAATTTACTTTGAATTCCAATTCCAATAGCATAAATTAGCTGCCACCGTAAAATGCACATGTGCAACCAGCTTTTCAAATTATACTGGTGCAATAAGGGTTCAGGTATTGTTTTTCAAGGGGTTCACAATCATAAAATAGTAAATAATTGGTCCAAGATTTAATATTTTAGGAACCCCCTCACTCTAAGCTGGCTCCGCCAATGGTGTTAACCCTCCGGTTCTTAAATACTTTACCAATAATTGTTTCACCCAAGAATCGAATTTGGGTTCTTCTGAACGATTCGTCCTTTGATGAAGCTCATTAACCATGAAAAAGCATCGAACAATTTAATCTGCTTGTTTTTTCATGAAATCTAATCTCATTGCTAATTCAAACATTCAATTAAGAGTGTTATTAGTCAGATCAAATACACAAGTAAAAGGAGGCATATTACCTACAAGATTGTAATACTTACATAAACGTTCGTAATGGACCATTCCAAAAGTACATTTTAGTTGCTAAACTAAAAAATATACATGAGCAATATAACATATGCCGCATATGTGACAATATGATTCACAAGTAGACCAGGCTCTTTTGGTATTGATAACTCATCATAGCATACTCAACTATCGAGGTTTCGAATCGCAGCAAAACTGGGTATTCATAACTCTTCTCATAAAAACTGAGATGAGCATGCCTGTCCGAAATGTTTTTCAGTTAAATTTAAATCGACATATAGAGGACCAGTGATCAAAGTAAACTGATGCAGAGCCAGGGACAAACCTTATTTATCTAGTGGTTCAAAATCTTCAATCAATTGTTGTGGCCTGCACAAAATTATAATTTAGATTAGGTAGGGTAGGAGTTGATTAAAATTAAAATAACCGATCTCAGATACAGTGCAGGTCTATTTACAGTAATAGGTATTTAGTTGCAGGGCTAAAGAAAGTAAGGTAATCAAAGATCAATGTGAAGACTTTTCACGGCTGTAAACTAAAAGCATATGCAGAAAGCAATTTCAATGTAATGACGTTTCCAAGGGGTCATTAATAAATCATGAACAAGTGATTTTGGGTTTATTAGGTTAAGAAATAAAGGAATTATAGTCAAAATAGATCTCAGGGAAAGATCTCAAGTAGAAAAAACAGGTGTTGGGGTTCCAAAGTATCAGACCTAAAGGTTCAAGATATAATTGCATGACAGAATCCCGAAGATCCAAATGAATTTGCACAAACCTAAAGGTTCAAGATAATACTAGTAACCTTAATCCTATATTCATTAAAGTTCTAATATAAAACTGCCCACAGACTTGGCAGCAGGAAATTCATTACTCTTCAACAAATGTCAACTCTAAAATAGTTCGCCCTCTCACACGAATTTGCACAATAAAATAGTAATTCACCTTTAACAGCTCTAATAACGTACAAGGTGGCTTGAGATCATATTGGATTAAAAGTTTCATGAGAAAGCTGAGACATAATTACCAAACTCCTTGAGCAAAAGTTTTGTGAAGTTACATCCAAGGCCAGTTTTTTGTCACATGAAGATAAATTTACGCACTCCCACATAATGACTACTTCCTCTGGAATGTAATATAAACAAAACTAACTTAATTTTTTTTAAATAAAATATAAACAAATTCTAACAACTTCTCTCCTAATTAATAATAGTATTTCTAACACCTCTCATTTAATTTAACTTTTTATATTTTCAACGACCAAAATTAATATGTTATTTCCAGACCCTGCGTATGCGGGAGCTTTAGGCTTTGTTTGGATATCTTAAAACTAACGGAGCGGAGCGGAACGGAATGGAACGGAACAAATGTTCCATTCTATTGTTTGGATATTTTACGAAGGAATGGAACTAATTTCTCATTCCATTGTTTGGAAAGCAGACGGAACGGAATGAGTTATAACTTTTTTATTCCAATTTTACCCTTTATTTTAAAAAATTAACAATAAAGCATCAATATTATTCTGCATAGGCTATAATTAATATGCTGCAAAATTCACGTTTGTAGCAACTCACTTGGAATTTAAAAACTAAAATAGTTAGGGTCTTGTTAACTAGTGCCCCCGGGGCACTAGTTAAGGAAACAAAAAAAGAAATATTTGCATTGAAAACATAATTCTTTACACTTTTTTAACTTTGACTACACAAGTTTCAAGGTCCTTATACTATATTTGGTTTCCTTAACCAGTGCCCCGGAGGCACTAGTTAACATTTTCCAAATAGTTATAATGTAACACATGAAAATTACAGGTTTGCAAGCTATGCAATTTGAAGTCAAACATCAATATTGAATCTGCAGTGGCTATAATAAGCTGCAGAATTCTCCTTTCATAGCAAATTCCTTGGAATTTAAAAATTAAAATAGTTTTAAGGTAACACATATTTCTTGAAAGTGAACAGAATGCATTTCATATTTCTAAAACGAAGAGTGAAGAGCTGCAAACAAGAGAAGGAAAGGTGGAGGTGAACAGTAAGAGCAAGATGGAATACAAAATGGTGAAGAGAAAAAAACGAGGGAATGAGGCCACATAAATGAAGTTGGGGAATGAAAGTAGGGACAATGTTGTAATTGTCTTATTAATGTGTTCCATTCCATTGGATACACCCCAAATTGGGGGGAATGGAAAATTGGTTAAATGAGTGGTATTGGATGGAATGAGTTCCATCACACTCCATTCCATTCCATTCATTTTTTACAAAACCAAACAATGGAATATGGATCTATCTCACTCAATTCCATTCCACCACTCTCCATCAATCCAAACATAGCCTTAGTGCACCGGGATGCCCTTTTTTATATTTTCAACGACTAAACTTATTTGTCATAGAGGAAAACTTAGGCAACAGACTTAATATGTTATTCGTACTGCATAGATCAAATATGATCAACTACTCCCTTTCATAATATGCGTAATTTGATCAGTTTTTACTTATAAACCTTATAGAAACTAGAAAACTGAAAAGAAATTGTGTATTATTGACTGTTATGGATGAGTTTGAAGCTCTTTACAATGGTGGAAATATAATAACAAGAACAGAAAACGCCACCAGAGTTCTAAGAACTCCTAGACCAGAGTAAGGTCGCTCCAAAACCACAGAGAGAAATACTCTCCTAACTGATTCAACAAACTTCTTTGAATGAATGACTCATAACCCTTCCCTCTCTTTTTTAACTGAATGAATGGTTCCCTAAAAATCAGGGAATATCCTAACCACCTTCAGACTCTGTTGTCATTGCGGAAATGTGGCACGGCGCGGCCAACCCAAAAATTGGTGCAGAGTAGGAGCGGGGTGCGTAGCAAGCACTATTTCGGTGGTGTGACCAGTAACAAAATTTAATACTAAATACCATACTATTAAAAAAGAAATACTAAAATACCATAAACATTACTCCAAATTTCATGAAGTATTCATAATATGAAATAAAAGGGATAGCAAGATCAAAAATCGCTAATACCAATTATATACAACTAGTACAAGTTATCGTTTTACTATTGATAGGTCCGCTTTGACCGCTTTCCACTTCTGCCACGCGCCGACTCAGTCTGACACGGTGGTCCTGATTTTTCCGCTATAGCGGCCGGCGCGGCCGCTTTTGACAACAGAGCCTTCAGATTCTACACACCTCTAGAAACCATGCTAGTGTGGATTCGGCCCAATAATTGGGCCTTCGCACTTACTGAAACCAGATGCCCTATCAAATCAAAACCATTCAGGGAGTAGAAATTTTTTAATGACTGGAATCATTGCAGTAAATATTGGGCTTGAGAATAAAAATAGAGTCCATCTGTTTGCATGGAAAACAAAACAACTATAAAGCTGTCTGTCCATCTGATTGACAGGCCCTGGTATGGTTGCATTAAAGACTTGGTGAGTTCCACCTCTACTGTAGAATAGGAGACAATAGAAAGACAGGGAATAAAGAAAAATTTAAAGCTAATACCATCTGTCTTCATTGTTGATACCAAGTCCATTGCAGGTAAGAATCATTCCTTTAAATCTGGCAAGATATTCCTGTGTAGCAACGTGACACGCCCACAGCAGCAGTTATACTTCTAGGAGATACAGCAAAATAATCACCAGAAAAATTAAAGTAATAATACTGAATTTTTTAACTTCAATACCTGCAAGCTATACTTCTCGATCTCACATGCCCCAGTTAAATCATAGTCTAAACGCTTGGCAGGATCGCTCAATACTAAAAAATAACAAAGAAAGACTATTGTAAGCAAATATCCACCCTTACTATCGCTAACAACTAGCTGCTTCCATTTTTCCAAACCATAACCAATGCAGCCAAAACACACATCTTGTTCAAATTATGTGGTGCTAATTATGTGGTGTTACTGAGATTCTGGGGCATCAAATTAAATTTAATACATTAAGTATCACTTAAAGACCTATTTATTAAGTTTGAACAGCAAATAGAACCGGTGCTCAGCACGGTAGTGCAATAAAGAAAACAGGAGAAAATTCTCCAAAAGACTCGCACATAGCTTGTAAGGCTAAAACGGTATATGTATAGGGAATTTGTTTTCTTATAATAGAATAAAGAATAATTTGTGTTCTTATAATTTAATAGATAACTAAATGTTCATTTTAAGGGCTAAAGTCGCACAATCTAACGAGGGTTGAGCACGGTTTTACATAATTGGTTGGGCAAGAAATTAGAAATCTGTTGCTGACACGTAGCACCTCAGGAACTACGTAAATAGAAGTAATTTCCATTACAGGACAAATCATCAATGTCGGGTTTCCGAAAAATGGTCAACTTTGGCAATCCTATAAATTGAAGCACTCATCAATGTCGGGTTTCCGAGTAATGGTCAACTTTAGCTGATATATATCTATGTTTTACAACTAAATTCATTATCATATCTATGTTAGTTATTTTACGGGATTTTTAGGTTGTTATGTGTTTTAAGTTTTGTTATCATCGTGTTCATGTGTGTGAGATTTCCATCTTTAGTTCATCTAAACTTACACGTTACTATTAGGCGTGAAATTAAGTTCATATGCTTATGAAATTATGTGAACATCTGGATTTGAAAGCAACTAATGATTTAATTAAACAATATAGTAAAAAGTAGGAATAAAAGCCGAAAAACTAGACAACAAAGGTTAAATTTCATATAAAACTAATGAAGGACCACTTGTCCTTCTAATCTAACCATTTCTATATTGTGATTGTGTTGAAGATAGCAAGAGTTTTTTCATTGGGGGTAATAGTCATTTTGGTCATTAAATATGTAATGAGTAGTCACAATAGTCTCTGAATGTATCAAAATTTCAAAGTAGTCCCTGATTATGCACTTCGTTTGTCAAAATAGTCTTTGACGCTAAAATAATCTCTCAATACTCACTATTAATAATTTTCATATAAGGACTGAAATGACAATAAGTAAGCACTTATAACTACTAATATGACAATAAATAAGTATATTCAAGGACTGAAATGACAATATTAACGAAGCATTTTAATATCAGCGACTATTTTGACTAACGAAGTACACGATAAGGGACTATTTGAAATTTCAATACATTGAAAGACTATTGTTGCTCCTCGTTACACATTCAGGACCAAAATGATTATTACCTCTTTTCCATTTTCAAGAACCGCGATAAATGATTGTAAGGTTCATCCGCAAAGTCCGAATAATGAAGTTTAATAAATTACCATTGTAAGCTTCATTTATCTCTTGAAATTTTGCAGTAACAGCACTGTCATCTTTGTGTTTGTCGGGATGCCATTTCTACCAATGAAGTAGAATCATGAGTACATAGCAAGTAAAACTTGTATAATTTTCAGAAAAAAAAAGGATAGGTTACCAACCAGGGCGAGTCTTCGGTAATTTAATCTGATATCTTCATCTGTTGCATCATATTCAATCTCCAGCACTTTGTAATAATCCTTGAAATAAGTAAAGAATTTCAGAATTTCACAAACAAAATTGAAGAATTTCACAAAGAAAATAACTAAAAATAATACCTTGGGTTTGTTGTTGTTGTCGTCAGTGGCAGCCATAAGGTAGAAAAAAGGGGTCGACATACACAGCAGGATGATGATTCATGGGGATCAAATACAAACTTCGATAGATATGATTGAAATCAAAGACAAATAGTTGTGGATTGAAAAAAAAAATTAGAAGAATTTAGGATTTTTGTGGCGAAAGAGAAAACAAGAGGGCGTTCCTGTGCCACAACAATTTGGATGCGCTTCTTCACGGAGGAAGAAACAAGGGAAATTAGATGAGATCGTTTGACATGACATGACATGGATTTTTACCGTGGTTTGACTGTAAATTTATCTTTTATATTTAAGGGCCGTGTATTTTAATGGGTAGCACTTCGGTGTCTTTGACTTCGGTATCTTTGTCTCTATCTCTCTCCTAACCAATAATTCGCTTTCATCAAAATAATTTATTTTAATCATTCCATCATCACTCTCTTTTCTCTAAAATACACTAAAGTCACCAAAGTCACCCAACACAAAGTCACTAAAGATATGAATTCTCGTTTATACTCTTTGTCAATTACTTTAATTTTTTTTTAATAAAATTAATTAAGGAAAGTTAAATTTTTCTTAGGAATTTATCGATGGATTAAAATGAAACTATATTAGAAAGAAAATGTGCAAAAATACATTTCTTTAATTTGATGTTATAATTTCAAAACGACACTGAAAAATGAACAGAGGAGTATTTCTTTCAAAATATTAGACCTTAGGTTTATTACATTCTCTTTTACAAGTATTATTACATGTTTTTTAAAACTAAGGAATAGACATTATTTATTATTTCAAAAAAAGGAATAAACAATATTTGAAATTCAAAAAAAAGTCAAATATTTGGACCTATATAAAGACGTTTAGTTTCTTTTTGGTAATCCTTTGATTTTTGGGGGAAAATGGGTCCTTGCAATCAAGGTTGTATCTGAGGTAGGGCGAAGAGCGCAACCGTCCAAATTCCCCCTCGATACTAATCTTTGAAAAAAAATCAATTGTCTTGATGTGTGCAACTAATGAGTTTCTCTATTAAACTTGAAAACTTAATTTTTGTGGTTTACCTATCAAACTTTAAAACTTAGAATTTTTGTAGTATCATAATTGTCCCCATTTGTGGGGGAGATCTTTCATTCAACAATTGATACTGATTTCATATCACATTTTCAAGGTGGGAGAAGACATCTTCCACGCTTTTATTCATCAAGGCCTCCGGTGGATGCGTCTACCATCACCTTATTTGTGTAAAACAATCCATGTGTAAAAGGTATGAATGATCAATATTTTTCAAGTTGATATGAAAGACATAACTTAAGCAACTTTTTGAAATGCTCTCAAGCTTCATATAGCGACTTTGTGATAAACTCTTTCATTTCTCAATCGAGTAATGTTAGATGGAGGGAAACATTTAGCGAGGAAGACTCATTTCAAATCATCGCAAGTTTTTATGGACTTGGAATGCATAGAATGTAGCCAATCCCTAGCTATATCCCTTAATTAAAAAAGAGAAGAGTCTAAGGCTTATGATATCATTAAAAACTCCTTCCAATTTCATATCTTCGAATCATTTGTTTGAAAACCAAAAAATTTATTTTGTTGTATCAAAGAAACCAAATAGGGTTTATTTTAAAATTGTTAGTTTCTACCGCTGGATGCACAATACTATAATGGGGTTACACAACATTGGAAGAAGCATGGTCTTTTAAAGCATGACTTTCAACCATGCTCATAACTAATGGTTTTCTTGTTTGTTGATGGAAAAACTCAATCTCGCATATTGGTTGTACAATTTCTTCAAGACTTATCCTTGCATGCAAGCAGGAGAACAATTCCAAAAGAAAGAAAAAATTTAGTCCAACCGGAAATATAAAAAATTAATCAATATCAAGTTAACCCCAACAGCAAATCCAAAAATTTAATAGACTAAAAATGTACAATTTTTAATCAATATCAAGTTAACCCCAACAGCAAATCCAAAAATTTAATAGACTAAAAATGTACAATTTCTATTGCATGATTAAAAAAATAAATGATATTTGAATATTTATTTTATGACAACTTTTAAACAACCTTTTCTTATACTCACATTATGGTCTTATTTTTGCTCTTTCCTTTTCTTTCCATTAATTTACCAATAAAAATAGAGAAAAAAAAAAAAAGATTATCAGTAAAGTTGTCACAAAGAGTTGTACAAATATCCTCCTCAAAAAATATCGATCCCATGAAGACTAGAAGTCTAGAGGTGTACACTGTACAAGCTTATATAGTTAAACATGCATATGGTTCAACTCTTTACAATACTAGTAATACTAGCAATCAAACAACACGTGGTGGTTAATTACCGCCAGGGTGGATATCATTAAAAAAGTGTAAATTATTAAAATTAAAAGTTTCCTACGTGCTTGTTTAAAATTTAAATTAAAAAAATAGAAGAGAACAAGTGAAGGATATAATCTGTAAAAATACCAGACAAATCTCAAAGATTTTTACATACGGTGATAAGCTGTAGCCACTACATAAAACTTTTATTCCATGCATAATAAAACACGCGATGATCAAGTTTTTTAAACAGTAAATGACATTCCACAGACAAAGTTAAGTTGTAGTTCACCCTGACCATCCTCTCTGGGGGCCAACAGAGCTATGCACATTCAACCTGTCAAGAACAGAGTTGAAATCTATGGTCTGTCCACTCTCCTCCATCCTTTGGATCACGCTCGCCACGTGGTCACCCCTGAATCCCATGTTGACCAATTTCTCAATCAACTCATTGTAAGGATGGTTGCGTACAAACTGTGACTGGCTAGGATTTCGAACCAGAAGATTGGGGTTCTGAAGGGAAGCACTTGTTGGAGGATATCCAGATTGAGCAAAATGCGAAGGTTGGGGTGGTGGATGATGTGCCCTTCCTCCCTCACCACCATCATACATCATATATGCATTACCAGGAGGAGGAGGGAGTGCCGGGTGGGTCCCGCTAGCTCCATACACGTCACCTGGTTGGGAAGGGAATGAGCCCTTGATTTGCTGGGGTGGAGGCTGTTGGGGAACTGTTCTACCAGTTCCCCCATATCCATATTGCATGGAATCAGCACGGCTGGATCCTGGTTGCGGAACCCCTGAATATGGCATTTGCATGGGCATGCTGTTTGGCAGTGTTTCTGTGGGTGATGGATTTGATGCTTGGCTGGGCTGGTATGGAGGATACACGGTAGACGAGGGGGGTCTCATTTGAGGTTGCATTGAGGATTGTTGGACCTGCTGAGACCATTGCTGCTGCTGCGGCGGGGGCTGCTGCTGATACTGAGAAAATTGTTGCACAGGTGTGGGGGGATTTATTTGAGATGGTGTAGGTTGTTGAGCCACCCGGGACATGTCTTGTAGTTGGGGGTTTCGATATTGTTGATCAGAAGGCATATACTGATTCTGGGGGAGCTGAGACGCTGCAGGAGCAGGCGGCATGTAATAAGAGGGTTGTTGAGTGGGTTGATTCACATTTGGTGGTGGAGCTTGGGCTGGCGGGGGTCCTGCAGGCTGCGGCTGAGGAGAAACTTGATGAGGCAGAGCAAGAGCTAACTGCTGGTTGTTTGTATCAGATGCATTATCAGCTTTTTTAGGATCTGTTGTAGAAGGTGAAGATTTGTCCTCATTGGACTGTGAATGGCTTGAGGAAGATGATTCTTTCTGAGCAAGTTGAAGCTTGGCTAACTCTTTCTGAGTCTCGGCTAACTCTTGCTTGTCTCTTAAAATTTGTACTGACCTGTGAACCTACACAAGGAATAGAAAAAATGAGGTTGGTACAAAAGCAAGGAAAAACAGATTACTCTACCAGTAAACTATGCATAATAACAAGGTTGGCAACAACCTTGATAAACAAAGCATATATTTAAAATCCGTGGATTAAGATAAGAGTTGGGTTCGCAGATTAACAAAGAATGATTTCTAGTCGGGGAGGGACAAAAAAAAAAAGCAGCATCCACGGGTACTTTTAATTCTTTGATGGCCTTACATACAAAAAATCATGAATAAACACCCCATATTAAATGGAGGATAGCATAAAAATGAGATATATGGCGGAAGAACAATATAAAGTAGTAGTAAAATCATTAGAAAGGATTTAGATTTAAATGGCCTCACTAAAAAATTGGTTTTTTAATTAAAAAAATACAACGGAAGTGATATATGAAAAGTACGTTTTGTCAGACTACATTTCGACATACATGATGAGATTAACAGGTCCCATCATCCCTCCATCAAAGATAATCCGTTATTTTACATTAAAGCTACTACTTTGAGTGATGTTGTCTGCATTCAAGGTACATGTTAATAGAGGTATGATACTATACATGTAGATATGCACATGATGTGTATTATGACTTGGTGTTTAAATTTATAAGTTTGAGTTCACACTATATGACATTGTTGCACACTGACCCAACTCCAAGCCAACAATACACAATCCATACCATAGTAGTCAATAGCGGCACTATAGCGGCCGCGTGTAGTGTAGCGACGACGAACCGCTACGCTGATTGTTGTAGCGATGCGGAATGAGATAGCGGCCGCTTCAGCCGCTATAGCGGAGCAGAGCGGATAGCGGCCGCTTCAGCCGCTATTTGATTTTAGTTGAAAATTTTCAAATTGACACTATTTTTAAAACATTTTGCATGGTTTCCAAATTTCTAAATTGATTTTAGGACATTTTGGGGATTTTTATAACCAAATTGAAACTCTGTTGTATGGTTTCTCTTCTTTTTTTCTTCCTCTATTTCTTTTGTTTTATGGTTTCTCTTGTTTTATGATTTTTTTATTTGTTCATCTATCTTTTGTTTTTTGGTGTTTTGATTTATGAATGTCTCATGAGATTTGAGTGTTATATTTAATTTATTTTATATTAAATATAAGTTTTTTTTTAAGAAATATACAAGTTTGTTTATATTTTATACCATTGTTCATGTAATTTGTTCAAAAAATAATCAAATACCGGTGACCGCTATTTCTCATACAGCTATACGCTAACCCGCTATCCCACTTTTGAGGTCGGCCTCTACGCACCGCTACTCGAGATTGACTACTATGTTGAATTATGATTAAGACTTTTGATATTATGTTGGAGACTTCAAACCTTTCATAAGATTTGGGTGTTTTGTATGATTTATGAATGATTCATGAGTAAAAGCTTTCATAAGATTTGGGTGTTTTGTATGATTTATGAATGTTTGATGAAATTTGAATGTTATGTTTAATTTTATATTAGATATAAGTTTGTTTATAATTTATAGTATTATTTACTTAATTTATCAAAAAAGTTATTAAATAGCTGTCATAACGCTATGCACTATCTCGCTATAGCATTTTTGGGGCCGGCCGCTACGCGCCGCTATCTGCAATTGACTACTATGATCCATACTGACACGGCTTAGCTATTTTCTCATCTTGCCTCGAATCACAGCCTTTTGCTGCTATCCCCCTGACGGAGAAAGGTAAGGGAAGCCTTTGTATCATGCACTAGTCCTAGTCCTGATCCTTAATTGCATGGCGCTGGCAAACATGAGAGGGTCAAATGACCACTTCAATCAAGGACCATATAATAAAATGTGCACATCTTCGCAACCCTGTCCTTGATTTTGTTGTGTTTTAGCTTGCATATTTCATTTATTCATGACAAATTACATATATACGATTATACGGAAGTTTCATGCTTTATATGTTTCATGTTGGTATCTCTTATAGAAATACGGAAGTTTTTTGCGAATTTTTGGTGCATTGGAGACATCAAGGCTTGTCATTCGAGTAAGAGAGAGTGGAAATAAACGTAGGCAACACATAAATGGTACTTTGGTCTAAAAACAAAAATTTCTATGATAATATACCAACTCCTATCATTATCATCATTTTTAGAAAATTTGCATACCTATAAACAAACATATAAAAACAAGTGAAGTTGCTGCAACTTACTTCCTGGACGTGCTTTTCAAGAGATTTGAGCTTTGAGTCTTGGTCACCGTGGTCACGATTTAAATCAGATCTGATTTCTCCAATAGATTTGTCAAGATTGTAGCAATATAATTCCAACTGTGATAGCCTTGAACTAATTCCCTCAAGAAATCGCATAAGATTGTCAGCATATTTCTTCATACTCTTCTCAACAGTTGCAATGACATCTTGGCTTAAAGAATCTTCAGGTGGATTATAGGCAGGAGCAGGAAAAACAGGTGTCCTCGCTACCCTTGATTTGTGAAAATCCTGCAAAAAATTACGTTGTGTTGTCGAGATTAAAATTAACACGATACTCCTAATAATAAAAAATAAGAAACAACAAACTTGAGAATGATGAATAAAACAAACACATAATAAGTTGTATGTAATTGGTAAGCATAAACCTAGCAATAAGCTTTTTTTTTTCTTTTGGTATTAGCAATCCAGTTCCTAGGGAAGAGCCCCGGAGTTCGACTGAGTTAACTATAGCCTGACTAATAATTGTTCCACCAGAAATCGAACTCGGATACTCCTGAACAATGCGTCGATAGAGCTCATTATACATTAACGATCAATCAGTTGGTTAGCAATAAGCTATTTTAACTAAATTTGAGTCAATTCTCACCCGCCCCTCCCAGTAGTAGATTTATCGATGACACATAACAAAGAAAACAAGGATCAAAAGGAACATCAACTCGATCATGATGATGATGATAATCCTAAAAATTGGTAAATTATATAAACCCTAACAAAACAAAACAAAACAAAAAAAAGTTGTGGTTAACGCGGAAATACCTTGGTTGAATTGGAAGGATCGTTATGATTATTGGAATTGGAATTGGAATTGGGAAAGTCTTCGTAGGAACACAAGATGTCATCGGATGCAAAATCGAAGCCGGGGTTACCGCGACCAGATGATCCAGAAGCCATCGATGGTTGGAGCGATAAGAAGCGTTTCAAGAGAAAATTTGTGTAGAGTCAGTAAAAGGAAGATTGAATGATTATATTTCTTCTCTTCTCTTCTCTGCTGTTGTTACTTGCTTTTCCGCAAAACCGACGCTCCTATCCTCTCATCTAATTTATGCCTAACAACAATACTAAATTAATTAAATAAATTATTTCATACTATTTTTTTTTTTTTTATAAATTGAAAGATAACAATGTAACAAAATAAACACATAAGTGTAACCAAAATATTTAAAATAAACTCATATTCTACTATTGTAATTTGATATTCTTTTTATTTTTGTCCTTCTATTTTCCCTGTGAATATAAAGTTCAGAAAGAGAAAAAAAATTCATGATTTTTTTAAGTATGTGATGTTAAAATATGATTTTTTTTTTAAAACCTATTTAGTTTAGCCTGGTGGTATTGGCTTGAAACTTGACAGCATGTTCTTCCTCGAGGTCTAAGGTTCGAATCTCTCCCAGTGTCAATTTGAGTGGGATAATTTACCTTCTTCAAAAATATATGATTTTTCAAGTAAAATTATAATTTTTCGATAAGTTATTGATTAATTATAAATTTTTAAACCGTCAAAAACTCATAAAATAAAGCGAAGGAAATACCGACCTAAAATCGAATTTTGAGTTATCGTTTACATAGACATCTATAAAAATATATATAAACTAGACCATTGACCCGTGCGTCGCACGGGTCATATTCACCATAATATATAGGATATATTATATCATAGAAAAAAAGTTGATGTTAAATAAATAGTACATATAAAATTTTATACCACCCTAATTCCTTTAAATGCTTAATACACAGCTAATTGATTTAGCCCCATTCCTTAGAAAAAAAATATTGCTTTAGCCCCATTGAAATTAACACCATTCATCATTTGTTTGGTTCCTTCTCAATCAGACGCAAAACCAAATTTAGAATTATAAGAGAAATCAATAACAAATACAACTACATGAAATATGCGGATATAGCATACAAACAAACTAACCTAGTGTGAAAAATGGAATATCAAAAAGAATCAAGAATGTATCATAAAGAATGAATTAAAATGATTTATAATAGAATAATAGCCCTTGTCTAAGGTTTTTGTTAACTAATGTTCAAATGACTACTATTTAATTCATCTATCAAATATTCTAACATCTACCAAATGACTTTTATTTATACAATAAGTAACTTTAACATCCGCCATAATCTCTTAGTCGCATCTCAGCTAAAAAATAAAAAAAACTTTTATGAGACAGAAATCATTTTTCATCAATCATAATCTACAAAATGGTTCTTATCTCTACAAAAAATTAGTTTTTGTCTTAGCAAGATATAGGCCTGCACAATTTCCATCCATTTTATGACTTATGTATCTGCTGAACTAATACATTGTCGCCTACATAAATTTGCTTAGTTGCTATTCTTGATAAAACTAATCAAAT
>Ga0315914_1004049_pt1 | contig 22001 bp, 12 predicted proteins | sample MpolenodulesMG_FD_203920 | JGI IMG/M metagenome (GOLD analysis project Ga0315914, IMG submission 203920) | Medicago polymorpha root nodule microbial communities from Los Angeles, California, United States - elongated nodules | ecosystem: Host-associated > Plants > Roots > Nodule | place: USA...
TGAGATTTTCAATTTAAGGGATTTAGGGATGACATTTAGGGATTTAAGATTTATGGATTTGAGATTCAAGTTGGGGATATTGATTTTTGGTTTAGGGACTAAAGTGACAATTTTCTACTTTCACTTTAGTCCATGTGACACACTTAACAGAATTATTTAACGTCAGAGACTAAAGTGATAACGGAAATGCAGAGTCAGGGACTTCTTTGTATTTATTTCTGAGTCAGGGACATATGTGACAATGAGGTGCAGAGTCAGGGACTAAAGTGACAATTTGCTCTTCATAAAATAACACTTTAATTTGAAGGTAAAACCATTAGAAGTAGTGGATGTGTTCATGGTTCAATTTAAATTGAACGAACCAATTAATCAGAGACAAACATGAGCCTATTTTTTTGAGAGATGGTGTCTGAATCGACCGCCAACACGGACAAGATTCACGTATCAACAACCCCTGCGACAAATCATATCAGCTCTTTCGAACCCAAGAAACCTCGGACACCGGTGGTTTGTATCCATCCATAAATACATGTTAACATATTGGCTGCAACATAACATTGGTAGCATAAAAAAAATAAAATCGTGATGCTTGCATTAAGGCTGTGTCGTCACCATTGGTACAAACTGTTTTAATTTATTTTTTAAAAATAAATGGTTTTTATTATCAAAATTATTTTTGGTATATTTTATTATCAAAATTTGGATTAATGTTTTTGTTTTATTAACTTTCGACCCGGATAAATTTCCCCCTATGTATACTTTATTTAATTATTTCTGACATCCTTTATTTAAATATACCGAAGTGTCATCCTTATTAAATTTTCCCCTATGAATGGTTTAGAGAGAGACAGGAACAAAGGCATCAAAGACACTGAAGCCAAAGGCACCGAAGTGCTACCCATGTTCGTAATGCTTATCAAATTTGTGCAGAATACATTTGAACATGTTATGCATGTGATAGATGATTGGAAGCTTGCACAAGAATTGTGTCGAACCACAAGAACAACAACTATCGTTGTTCCACCAGAACCAGAGAATATCCACAACGCACGATGGCAGTGACCCGCCCGAAGTTGACTTAAGTGTAATCTTGATGCATCTTTCTCATCTGCCGATAATAAGGTTGGTATCAGCATGTTTATTTGTGATGTTGAAGGGTGCTTTGTGTTAGCAAAAGTCACATGGTTTTCTGCATTATGTTCGGTTGATGTCGGTGAAGCGTTAGGATTCTCTCGAGCGTTGTAGTGGTGGCTGATTTGGGTTTCGATAACACATATTTTTCTCTTGATTCGAAGATTTTCATCAATGTTTTTAGAGTAATAAATTACACTGTCATCCCCTCAAAGATGCTTGAATTATACTCTCCTCCCCTCTTATTTAAACCATATAAGAAAATATTTCACTCTCCTCCCTTGAGAAAGCTTGAATTGCATTCCCTCCCCTCTTATGTTAAAATTTACGCTTTACTCCCTCAATAATTTTTTTATTTATAATAATCTAGCAAAAAAAATCTAACACACTTCGAAGAAAAATAATATTGTGGGTCCAATTTAATATAATCAAATTTTGAATACATATTTTTCACTATTTTTATTCACAATTTCAGTAACATATAGTTTTAAACCCTATTATAAAATATGAAACAACCTAAAATAAAATTAAAATATGTGAAAAAATGACTAAAGTCGATTAAGTATGGTTATTTAAAAGTAATTTTTTTACTCCAAATTATAAAATTAATATCAAAATATTTAAATTTAATTATCATTGACATTTAAATTATAATGAAACAAATTTATTTATTTTAAAATGGTGATTTAAAATATAAAAATATTTATGTTAAAATAGATTAAAGTATAGTGCATATTTAATTATTAAAGGATGAGTTGTAATTCAAGCATCTTATAAGGAATGGAGTATAAATTTTACTTGTCAAGGGAGGTGAATGTATATTTTAACATAAGAAAAGATGAAAGTGTAATTCAAGTTTCTCTTAGGGGAGGAGAGTGTAATTTGCTCATGCTTTTAATGGTGAAAACAATAATAACAACGAGTTTGATAGTATCAGTCACCATTGTAGACAGTTATTCAATATATCTTTTAACGATTTTAAGGTTGAGTTTAGCCAGAGACAAACAAATGATGGGGTCGTTGATGAATCAGCACAACCCCATTAGAAGTTAGCTTCCAACTATTTATTGATGTACCGTCTTATATTAATATTTTATTATCCAAATGAAATAAGATGAATGTTTTTTCCTAAAAAAAATAAGCTTGAATCACCTTTACAAATGATGGGGTCGCTTATGAATTAGCACAACCCCATTAGAAGTTAGCTTCCAACTATTTATTGATGTACCGTCTTATATTAATATTTTATTATCCAAATGAAATAAGATGAATGTTTTTTCCTAAAAGAAATAAGCTTGAATCACCTTTAAAAAAAAAGCTTGAATTAGTCAAGAAAAATAAGCTTGAAGTACACAAAAGAGGCGAAAAAATCTTGCAAAATTTCTATTTCCTAAAAACATAATGTCCGCAAAAGAAGCAAAGTCAAATTGAACCCATACCATAAACTTGGGGGTAAGCTAGAATACACATGTCCTGATCCAAATTTGTAGAGCTCTTTCTGCTACCCAACAATGAATAGTAGAAAACAAATTCCAATAAAAAAAGTCATCATTTTATTAATATAGTTGGCATGGCTCAGTGCTCACTAGTCAAGCAAAATTGGTAAGATGCAGGAAAAAGACCACAAAAATTAAAGTTCAACTTGTTATTATAAACACTCAATATTCATTTCATTTGTTAGATTCTATTTTACTCTATGTAAAATACAAAATTGTGTATTTTTAGCCCTACCAAATGACTAAAAATGTGTAAATAAATTATTTGTAGGACTAAAATTGAACTATAATAATTTTATAAGAACAAAACATATTTAACACTCTACTATCTGAACATTTTTGTAAATGTTACTAAAAAGTTGAAAGCAACAATGATACAGATTCATAGGAGAAAGGATAGTTTTGTAAATATCCACTACCATGGTCTCTCTATAGTTGAACAGAACTTCAGCTGGAAATTTCAAACTTTAGCTTAAATGTCTCATCATATTAACATGAGTGAAACTCAGTAATATATATAATGCCACCAATTTGCTATCTATTCCATGTTAAAAATGGAAGAAAAAAATTGTGTTTTCCTAAGTATGTTGAAAGTTGGAACATAGAAATAGTGAGAGAAAAAAAAATCATATTTCATGTTAAATAAATACTAAAAAACCTCATATCAAAACATGTAAAATTGAACCTCTAGTTCACAAGTGCCTAAACAACACTTCTATAAAAAAAAATAGCTGGCCACCAACCTATTTTATTTAGCTACAATTAAACTTAGAAGATTGTTCACATTTTTCTTATACCTCAGCCACTTCTAATCTGCATCAAATGACTACTTTTACCTCCTTATTATTTCCTCAGGACTATTTTGGCCACTTTGTTTTCTCTTTTCTCTCCATGTCTCCCCCCACTGTTTGGCCTCTGCAAGAGCTTGCTCTCTTAGTGAATCTTTAACCAAAATCATCGTTGTTTCATTGGGGGATTCGTCGTGCTCCACCTCTCCTGGGCTAACTATTTCGGATGCTTTTGGAACATATTTCTTGGATGACAAGTAATCTAGGGCGAGTACTATATCGCCTGCAGAGGGCCGGAGACGTGGATCTTCTCGAAGACACATGCGTGCCATTTCAAGGGCCATCCTTAGACCTGATATAGGGTAGTAACCTTGCAAATGTGGATCTACCAATTTTAGAAAACTCCTTTTGTCTCTGAACAATGGGCGTGCCTACACACATTAGGAAACCGAGTTTTGTTAACAATTTTAGTTTTGCAGTTAAAAGCAAAAACATAAAATAAAAACAGAAACCGATTCTTGAAATTAAGATTTGCTTATAGCTGATTAACGCAAGCAATTCAAGAAATAATATATTCATATCACTCAAATTTTGAGAAAATGTTTGTTATTAAACAAGGCGAAAAAGGGAAAATTATAAACATATATGTAATTACCCAATCAACAAGATGCTTGTCATGGGCACGAGTTTCATCATACGCTCTACGTCCAGTAATTAGCTCCAATAACACAACTCCAAAACTATAGATGTCAGATCTCATTGTTAATTTTCCAGTAGTTGCATACTCAGGTGCACAATAACCATGTGTTCCCATGACTCTAGTAGCAACATATGATTGATCTCCAGTTGGACCGAATTTTGCAAGGCCGAAATCAGAAAGCTTTGGATAGAATCCTTCATCCAATAATATGTTGGATGATTTCAAATCTCTATATATAACAGACGGCTCCGCTTCATGGTGAAGATAATTTAGTCCTCTTGCGGCCCCTACAGCTATCCTCATTCTCGTATTCCAATCGAGCGGTTCATTATCCGGCAAAAGATCTACAAGTGACCGCGACAAAATTGTAACTACTACAATATAATATAAGTGGAAAGATAAATTGAGCCTTCAAATAAATTTCCTTTCATTTTGATTTGTGAGGGGATTGAGTAAGCGTAGATAGATGGAGTAACTAGTAATAAGTAACATTTCGATGTAAAAAGAAGCTAAATGTTGCATTACATTACCATGGAGATGAGATTCTAAGGATCCCAAAGGCATGTATTCATAGACAAGAAGTCGTTGATCTCCTTCCGCGCAGTAACCAATCATACTAACAAGGTTGGGATGGTGTAGAAGAGAGAGCATGAGAACTTCCACTAAAAATTCCTTCTCACCTTGGAAACCAGTTGTATCAAGTCTTTTAACAGCTACAGCCTGATCAAATGTTCCAAACCTTTTAGTTTAATAAAATAGTTAAATCGTGTTGCGGATCAGTTTACAAGCATTGCATAGAAGAAGCATGTAAAAAAATCATCCATCCTTTGAATTATACCTGACCAGTGCTACCTAGCTTTCCTTTGTAAACAGTTCCAAATCCACCTTGTCCAATAAACATTTCATCCCTAAAATTTTTAGTTGCCGTCGCAAGTTCTCTGAAGGTAAATATTTGAGACTTATTAGAAATGTCGGTATTCTCTGCTGTAGTAGCTTCTGATCTCCGTTCTGTATCAAACCATATTATGTCAATTGCAGTACATGTGTGTATAAATTTTCAAATTCAATCAAGCTTGCGATTGTCTAAGAATGAATATTACATACACCTCCAAAGTCTAAACTACTGCAACAAAAGTCTAAAAATCATATTCCTCCTTCATTGCAACAATAAATCATATCATGTGTGATAAAAAGGAAAGATGAATTGATAATCTAAATCGACATAAGATGTTTAAACCACTATTCTGTAACTAGACAAATTATATGTAATGTGTCCACATATCTAGGCGGCACTTTTTGGAAGCAAAATATGTATGACTTTTGGAAGTAAAATTGAAAATCTCTAATTAATTTGTATTATTAAGTAGACATTTAAAATATAGCTGCAGGGGTGAGGGGTAGAAAATATGCAGAATCTATTGCTGGACTTGGACCTGTCTTTCAGCTCAAGACAAGCACCATATATGATTCTCTTCAGAAAATTATCATGTGAAAGAATGACAGTAAAGAAGTGTAACTAGAGCAAAGCAATGATAAACTCGACAGAAGAAATTGAGAGTTGGAGCAACCAACGAGTTTCCACATTAAGCAGACAAACAATTAAGCAATTCATATGACAAAGTTTTCTTCAGAATTGATATAAGGCGTGAAAGTTGAGGAGCTATAAAAGAAGGAATTTTTTATAATGAGTTGAAGCAAATATGTGCTCAATCACAAGGAGCTCTATTGAAAAGATTTTAAAAATGTACCTATGAAGAGCCATTGAAAAGATTTCAAAAATTCATTTTGTAGTAGAGTTGTGTTATTTAAACATCAAAATACTAACACCATATATATTTATCTCTATCTTTCTCTTACTTTTCGTCTAGTATAACTTGCACGCATTTCAAAAATACACAAAAATCAAAGGACACCGTATTTGACATCAAAATTTTGATGTTAAAACATCATTTCTTTTATTTTATCCTGAAAAGAGTCAAATGACATGTGAAAATTCACCTTCCCTAAAACGAAAACAATTTGGAAAGACCATCAGAATACTACTACCACTGCTAGAACTTAATATTATGCTAATGCTTCTTTTAAATCGGAGTCAAAAGAGCATGGTAATCCAAAAGGGAGCATTTTAAATGGTATGAAAATGAAATTGACCCTAAACCCTAATGTGTTAATTTGTGTATATGAATATTCTTTTGCAAAATGTGTGCTTTGTCAGCTCTAAACAAAAAATTACCCTAAGATAACAACAACCAAGACCATTTAAGAACTATAAACACAAAATGTCATTTTTTTGATTACTCAAACTTAACAAGCCAATTTGTCTAAAATATTGACATAGTAGATATATGATGGAAACATAAAAACTGGAATTTATGAAGGATAATCTAACATAATAAACGGTTTAAACCTAAACCCATCAAAATGAAATTAAAAACAAAGAAACAATTAAAAACAAAAAGAACATAATAATTAAACATATTCTGAAGAAAAAAATGTACCTAAAGATCTTCCAGAAACAGAAACAGTGCTCCCAACAGATTTAAGGTTCTTTTCATCGTCCTGATCATTGAGGTTCTTCCCTTTTCCCTTCTTTCTAGACCCAAAACATGGGCAACGACCCATCACCTCTAATCACTAGAATTCAGCACAAAAACAAAACTTTTTCTTGTCTTATTATGAAACAATGCCACAAATGTAAAACTTTGAAGATACCAAACTCTGATCAGAGGTTAAAACTTAAAACATCATTGATGGTGTTGAATGCGACATTGTAACAACACATTATTGTTACCATAACAATGTATGATATTCATATGTGTTTGTGTTTTGGTTAATGTGGTTGTTTGTAAAAAAAAGAGAAGAAATTGTAGATTATGATGAGATTATTTGTAGAAATAGCAAATTTTTTTGGATTTGGATAACAAGGATTTGAGAAAATATTTAGGATTAAATTAACTGTGATGATGATGTGCATGCTCTCCAATTGTTTCGTGTCTCGTAATTTGTTTCCAAATCTGTCTTGTTATAGGTACCATATTTGTCTCTTTTAGTTGTTGATCTTCATTGCTGAAATTAATGTTGGTGACGTATCATATTTCCAACATGTTTTTTTACTGGATAAATATGTTGTTAATAGTATATCTTTTGTTAATTTGTTGAAATAATTATATTGTTAATATATCTTTTGTTAATTTGTTAACATAAATATGTTGTTATCTTTTGTTAGTTTGTTAAAATAAATATGTTGTTAATATAACAAAAAGTAGTTTCTTTTATAAAACTAAAATAAAAAAAATAGTTTTTTCTATAAAAATAAAAAAAGAAGCTAAAACAAATGAACTATAAATCAACTCGATTTTGGTTCTATTTAATTTATAATTTATTTTATTTTTAAGGTGTTGCTAACGAGTGTCATGTGGCACTCTTTAAGGATTCTTAATAAAGAAATCATTCTTTAAAAAAAAATCGAAGATTTCGATTTTCAAGACAATAAATACACATATATTGATAAAAACTTACCACTTTAGATGCTTAAAGAGTGTCTGAAGGCACTCATTAGCATTTTGCTTATTTTCATTCATATGGAAAATGGAAGTATTATTATTGTTTCTTGTCTTGGTGTAATATTTACTGCATTTTTAGTATCACCATAGGTTGCACCGTAGAAGTGCCCCTTTCATAATCACAATAAACCACCATGATTTTACAAAAGTTACGGAGTGTAACATATGCAAAATCATGATTACTCACCTAATTTTTGCAAATTCACCGTGGTTCTAAACATGTGTGAAGTAATTGCTTAGATGTTTAAAAATGTATAATAGATATTTCAATTTATACCAATCAGTGAGGATCTTGACTGGCCCGATTGGGGTCCCGTTAGCGTGGAGTTTTCCTCGCATGAATGAGGACAAGGGAGAAAATCTCTCAGACTGTCGTTTGGAGAAGACAGAGATATCTCCCTCGCTCAAGGGAGACCCCATCCCTTATTTTATATTTTTTAGCAACCCATCCCTAATTTAAAAAAAAATTATCCTTAAAAAAATTATATTTAAGTATTTCAAATGTTATATTTAAAAAACTTCCAAACTAGTATTTATTAAAAGTCGATCTTTATCAATGAATTTAAGGGTAACATTAAACATTTTATACTGAAAAAACGTGTTGATATGGATAATTTATTTCAATATAAATATGTGGATTTTTGTATCATGTGCAAACTTGATATAATTCTATTAGAAAAAACTTTTAAACGAGTTTTTGTTTATAAGATTCGATCAAAAAAAATATAGATAAGAAAAATATATTCGGAAATAACAATATCATATGAATAAAAACAACAGCTACCAAAAAAATTAGTAACATTAGAAAATTCTATTAGATTTTTCTTTTTTTTGGTCAAGAAATTCTATTAGACTTTATTGCAATAAATTATGAATAAACACAAAACATTGTCGACAAAACTTAACAAACGATGTTGATATTGCTATGGGTTATACATTTTACCTGGGTTGAACTCAAAATCTTCCATTTATGAGTTTTTAAATGTTTGTCAGTACATCTACAGAAAATTAAACTCTAATAAGTAGGTTATTTATTAAAAGAATACAATTGTATTACAAAAATTAATCAAATGATATTTCTATTAAAATATTAATCTATACTTAAAACATTTGAAATAAATAAAGAATAGAAGCTTTTATCAAAAAGAACAAATAGAAATTGTTGTTTTTTTAAAAGATAATAGAATAGCTTACCAAAATAATCTTTGGAAGTTGATTTCACTATTCCTTTAAAATAAAATAAAATAACTTGTTTCACTCAAAATAATGACAAAAAGGAAACTTCAAGGGTATGTTGTGGCATATCTTAGACATAGGTTCCGAATTCATGCCTAGCTAGTATCTACTGAGAAAGATAGATGTAAATTCATTTTTAAGTGTTTTTTGAGCAAAAAGTTTTTGTTGTTTTGACATGGAGTTTTAAGGATTAGTCTTTGCAGTTGTGCGCATAAAATATGTAGTTTATATCGATGAACAGTCAAATATCATTAAATCTCACTATTATATCAAATTAGATATTGTTGGAACATGTGTGGAAATTGAGTTAAAAGACTAAACACAAATTTTCATGTTGGATAGAACTAGTGTTGTGTGAATTGAAAAAATTGGAAGTTTCACATCGGATTGAACACACACATTAGTAGTGTTTATATAGCGGGGGTGTACTTCTAATAGGGGTGCATAATTAAGTGAACGAAGTAAGCACTAGAGAAAAAATATATATTGATATATATTTTATTATTTGGAAATGATAAATTAAATAATTAATTTAATCATTAGAAAGTGTTTTTCTTAGTCCCCAAGTTTTGCTAAAATATTTTGGAACGCAATCTAGAATACTTTGGAATACAATCTGAAATATTTTGGTAGGCAATTTAATATATTTTAGTGCATGATCTGAAATATATTTTGATAGTCAAAAATATATTTCTGTACTCAATAATATATTCATGTATTGAATAATATATTTTTGAATTCAATATGATATATTTTGATACTCAAATTTGAGATATTTTTGTACTAGATCTAATATGAGAATTACTTGCTCCCAAAGTTTCTCACTTATTAGTTGTGAACTTTCTCTATAAATAGAGAGCTCACACAGTGCATTCCACACACCGAAAGTCACAATTGATGCTTCCTGTGTTTTTCCTCTTTTCTCCCTCCTTCGACTTGTGTTGACAAGTCCTTCTCCTTTTTCTACTCCTCTCTGTCCCTTCGGAATTTAGAGTGTTCCTAAGACCATAGTCCTTATTCGGTTTATTATCCTTTCGGAAATAAGAATGGTCTTGAGAGCATAGTCCCTTCGATAATTCATTCTCTTCGGAATAAATAATATTTTAAGATTATAATCCCTTTTCGGTATAATAAGAATGATCTTAAAACATATATATTCTTCTTCAATTCATGGAGAAGTTAGATATTAGAATGGTCGTAGCACCATATTTGAGTGGTTGAAATACCATATTGATATTTGGAGAAGTGAGATGTTAGAATGGTGGTAACACCATATTTGAATGGTCTCAACACCATAATAGAGTGGTTACAGTACCATATTGGTTTCAGTATTAAAAGAGTGGCCTTAGTACCATATTGAAGGTGTAATTCTCGTTAACCGCACAGTTGTAGCTGGACTTGTTTTATCCTGGAGGCGGCGTGGTTGATAGTCTGCCTTGTCCAATTTTGGGCAGTGCCACGAAACGTCTTAAAAGAGCAGACCTGGTCGTGACTCAACCTGCAACAACTTCGATAGAAAATAGAATTTGAAAAACCAAAATACAACAGTTTGGGAATCCATAAGCGACAGATATGACAAGAGTTATGTTGGATGAATAAATCTCACCATAATATCCAATTAGATATGACAGGATTATTTATCCAATAATAAAAAACACTTCTGCCTGATGCAAAATGCAAAATTATTTTACTAGACAAAACTGAAAGATACTGCTTATAGATACATCGAGTATTTACGATGCAATGAACTCATTTTTGTTTATGTCTTTCACTCTTGTTGTTTTCGATCACTGTTTGGATTGCTATATCAGGCCAATGTTCTATGTGTTGGCAACATCATAATGAAAATTGCGATGCTTCTTTTGTTTTCTCATTAATTCTTGTAGTGTTGCATGTTCTTATTAGAATTTATATTAGCTTCAATAGTTTTGATGGAGTGTTATATGGCGATGCTTCTGCTTAGGTACTGTTCCCTTTTCTTATAAGTTATTGCTCCAAAGTTTTCTATTGGATAGGTCCATATGATTTTAAATAACCTATAGTTTGACTGCAATCTACAAAGATCAAAGTTTTTAAATTTTTCTGTTGCTTTCTCAGACCTTGCCATTGAATATAAAAATGCATTAACCTCAGTGTTGTTGCTTTATTCCTATGGCAAAGGACCCAAAACAATAGGTACGGGAGAGAGGAACAAAAAATCATGGATGCTATTGTTATTATTATATTATAAAAACTCAAAATAATATGCTTCTTTGATTTCGTTATTATTCCTATGGCAAAGGACCCAAAACAATATGCTTCTTTGATTTCGTATTACATCGGTAAAATCACATAGCAGATCCTGCAAGTTCAAAACTACAAAATCCATTAAAGATCAAGATGCTGAATAAGTATTTAAATTATAATTACAATAAATGTAATAAGAAATCTGAATGAGAATAGTAAAACATTTAGTGTGTTTGTTTACACAATGAAAACAGAGCAAACGCATGTCCAGTCTCACACTAAGATTGGTAGCTTCAAGAAATTCACGGCAGAGAATCACCAGGACGTGAGATTTGGAGTCCAAACAAGTGTTTAGTAAACCACAAAATGGAGGAAAAAACATTGACAACATAGAAGAGGTAGCGAATATAGGGTTGAGCTAGGACAACCCAATGGTGAGTGAGTTAGCAAACATAGGTCCTTCAAGTCCAATGATGAGTTGATCAGGTTTAGGTTGGGAGCCCAAACAAAGCTAGTTGTATGAAAGTCTAAACTGAAAGGAAGAAATGTGTTGAGGTGGATGAGAGTTAATTGATAATGTGGCAAGTGTGAAGAGATGCTTAGAGAGTGTGGGTTTAATGAGGCAGCAAGTTTATAGGTAGAAATGGAGAAAGTTTATAGTTAGTTGATAATGTGGAAGTTTATAGTTACTAATGAAAATTCATATAAATCACTTACCAAGAAAGAATCAAATCAATAAATCAATCCTGACGGAATTCCTCATCAAAACTAGAACCTGTTAATATTTCTCTGATATATATAATATTAATATGTATACACGTACAAGGGCAATGCCATGGGATGAGGTTTCCTGGAAGGAACTCATCCTTCTTGAATATCATCAGTTGCCTTAACAAATCGCCCTCTCACTCTCTTTCTCGTATCAGCCCTAGCCTTCCTTGATTCATAGCGAATGTGCTTGTCAAACCTGTGCAAAGTTTGATGCCACAACTTTAAACTAAAGATAAAATGTGATACTTTCAAAATAAGCACAGAAGTACGCATATTCCAATTTCCAAGTGCATTATTAATTTTAACTTGGGGTTTGATTTTATATTACATTTTTTATTTTTTGTAGTTGGCCCCCTAATCATTCTATTTTCGATAAGTAATCGTATAGGTTTCTATATATATATATATATAGACATTTGTATTTGCTTATGAGGTTTCATATAGTACATGAAATAGTACCTTCGAGTTTTCTTCTTCTCCTTGTACCGTAACATGGCATCCCCTCTATTCCTTGTGTGCTCTTCCAAGCTAATCCTGGCATTTATGTTGCTAACATTTTCACTCCCACTCAAAAGATGTTCCATAACTGGTACACTGTCGGCGCCACTGTATGTTATGGATTCAATCAATTTGGACTCAGAAGACAACCCATCTCTAGTTTTCTTGTTGCTTTCTACTTTCTTCTTCACATGGCTTGATGATGACTGATCTGATTGATGCTGCAAATTTTGCAAAGACAAACAATGGTCAAGCACTGGTTCCCTATGGATAAACCAAGCATGACAGAAATATATGACAATGTAGTAAATAAAGGCTAAATCATATGGAAATAGTGCTTGTAATAATATAATATGTTATCTAACACTCAACGGTGCAGTTGTTGTAGCTTTAATGTTGAACTAGGTACAACTAAAGTTGGAAGATTTGCTATGAATCTTGGGCAATAAAATCTTGCCGACCTCTATTGTCCCTCCCCATGTGAACTCTGTACATTGAATCAAAGCAATGTAGGGCTGTAGGCCCACAGTTTTGTCTGTATGTATAGGTTTCATTTTCAAAGCTATTAAACCCGTAACTTTGTCAAAATTGGTTTTTTCAAAACAAAAAAAAAATCAAGATTTCATTATAATAAAAATGTTCAAAACCTCGTATAATAGAATAGAACATTTGTATATTCCATCAAAGTCCTCACATTAGAGAGTTTGAATCAACGATGCAGAGTCACTATGCCTTTGCATCATCCACTCAACCATTTTAGTCGCATTTCCTTAAAACAGTTTGCAATCCAATGACTCTCACTTTACAGCAAGTGACAAGTAGTAGGCTAGTATTAATTCCTTGGTAGACTTTTGGTGATTCCTAATACATTAAGCTCAGAGATGCACATAGTAAGAGAGTACATGTGCTGTCTTGTACCATATTAAAAGTTGAATTAATGCCAGAAAAATTGAGAAGAAAAAACATAAAATTTGTATGTAACTTAATTAGTGCGTTAGAATTCCGGACGCCAATATTTGAGAATTGAGACCAATTTTATTTTTTCCATCTGAAATTTTGCAGTTCAACTTTTTCTACATTATAAATTGGCACGGATTGAAAAATTACTACTATCTACAAAGAACGGCTTACATTTCTTGATAGAATATCATCACCAAGAGTTGAGCAATTCATATTGTGCACATCTTGCAATGATTTTGGAATCAATAAGGAAGCATTTTCTACACCATCATATGTCATATCTCTTGATTTCTGTAATTGAAAATCCCATACCTGCACAAACGTACAATACAAAGACTAATTATAACATATATCAGGATGTTAGTTGAAGCAGTACACCATACAATTAATGCAGAGTGAAAAATTCAATGGCCTTAAATGGCCCTAACTTAAGGACGGGCAAAAATATTCCAAAAGAATATACAAGGATAAGATAAACAAAACAACATTTTCCAAGATCTCAACTGAGATTTTACATTGAGAATAAAGCTCTTCCAGCATATGTTGGTTTTCTTCAATCACGCAATCACAGAAAACTGCAAATAAGATGGCTATCAAAATGATAATGCAAGATGACAGTGCATTAAGCTAAAAATGACGAATTTCATTGTCAAGTAGGAGTGTTATATTTTTCAAGAGATTGCCGCAACCCTACATTACCCTATAACCAATTACAATTAACAATCTTCAAAAAATAGTAAGCTTAAATGCAAGTATCAGATAGAGAGGAAAGTTAAACTAGCAAAGAATGTTAAGGAGGTGCAATGGTCCTAGTGACTAAAATAATGAGAAAAATTCATTCTAGTAAAACTAAAAGCCTATTAACAAGAGTAAACGTTCGGAACAAAACCATACATTATTTATCTATGATCACAAGAAAATAACCCAAATTTTCATGTCAATGCTACCTCATTTCACCTAGTAACCAACAATGCAGCCTAGTTTACTTAAACTCATTATTTACCCATCAGTCATTAAAAATGTAATTAAACATTTTTCCTAGAGATTCCCTCCACCAGAGGTAATACCATTCAAGGCACTGTCCGACAATAAATATGGATATCTGCATTAAAATTTGAAGTTTTCTGTCTCGATGCAACGACCACAGATATGCCGACCTTGTGAATGTGTAAAATATTTGACTGGCAACCCAGGTCTCCTCTCCTGACCAGGATTGAACCTTTGTTTGCCACGCTATCTAACCCCTTCCGCTATACCTGATTTTAGATAGACGAAATGACAATCACCGTTGGAAACTCTCACACACACAAGTGGAGAAACCGGGGTTTGAACCCTTGTATTTTCGGCATTTTTGTCAATTGAGCTGGGACTTGCGTCTTAATGTAATTAAACTTTAACCACAATGAAAGGAACAAAATTTCATATATCATAGCAAAATCTAGATTAGCTTCTAATTAAAATATATTCTCGGATTATTTAAAAAAAATAACTTATAAAATTACACTTATCTCACTTAATTTTAACAATTATCCCTTTTCAACTACTATTATATTAAAAAACATATATTTATAAGAAAGATTATAATATATCTTAAGTTGATTAATCTAAAAAAGTTACATAGACACAAATTAACAAACCTGAGGAGGTTGATACGTTGGATTACGATCCCAAAGAAGAAGACCAGATTCATTTCCATAATCAATACTATTTCTCTTAGCACCAACATCAAATTCAGACGAAAAATTAAGCAAAGAAGTAAACGGAGTTTGCTGAAGCAACAACAAATCATCAACATCATTGCAACAATCATTGAATCTCAACTCATTTTCATCTTCCTCCAAATTCCTCTTCCTCTTCGCAACTTCCACCACCTGTTCATACACCTCATCCCTATTCTTCACAACCGGAACCACCGGACCTTCAAATTCCGCTACGAAAACCGCGTCGTTCGGCTTCAAATCAAGTCCCAAAGTGGCAACAATCTCGTGAACGGAAGGACAACCGGTGAGACCTTCGATACGGCGGCGGTTGTGGTGGTGGAAGGATGAAGAGGTGGAGTCGTCGTCGCCGCCGTGAGAGTTCCAATCGCAGCGGTGACATTGAACTAGGTTTTCGGTGAAGCAACGAACTGAAGCGGCGTCGTTTTTGCAGTTTTGACAGATTTGGAAACGCACGTGCTTGAGTGCGAGTGCGTTTGCGGAGTGCACGTGCTGGTCGCAAACTAAACAGAGTTTCGCGGAGTCTGGTTTGCAATATAGCACCGCGCTTCTTGTGTCGCAATAGTCACACGGAAACGACATCGTTTTAGGAGGATACTTTGGTTGTAAGAAAGAAGAATGAAGAATTTATTTTAGTAGTAGTGTAGTGAAGTTAGTTAGATTTATTTATTTATGTGTGTATGAAGATGCATAAGCATAGGCATGGCACATGATAAGCATGAGGAAAGTGAGTAATGTAATGTAGGTAGGAAGGAAGGTAGGACTAGTGTGTAGTGGGGACAAGGGTAAAAGATATTTTGGTCACTTTTTTGGATATGATTTGATGAAGTGGAGTAGTAGTGAATCTTTGATTGCATGTGCGTTTTCTTACTATTGCTACTTGCTTCATGCACAGAAGAGATTCAGTGTTGTCTGTGTGGTTTTGTTTTGTTTGTTGGATTGAGTGACAGTGTGACAGTTTTTGGGACTTTGGGCCTCTTGGAAGGGAGTTGGTGCTATTTGGTGTTTGGGCTGCCCGAAACTGTTTGGACAGGTGGTCGTAGTTAGGCGGATGAGCGTTGATGACTCATTCACATTTGAATTCTGCTCTTTTCCCAACACATTTTGCTCGCGCTCAACTGAAATATCGAAAATATTTATGCGTTAGTTAAGTAATGTAAATGTTAAAATCTGCGCATCTTAACATGCGCTGCGCAACTTAACTCACGCTGGAATTAACACTTGCGTAAGTTAACTTACGCTGAAAATTAACACTTGCGTGAGTTAACTCACGCTTACGTGAGTTAAGTAACGCAGGGTAATTTAATCATTTCAGTTAGGTGCGAGTGTTTTGTGCTGGGAGAAGAGTAGAATTCTTCAAATTTTTAGTGTCTTGGTGTTGTGTTGTGTTTGCAAAATGGAATTTGATAGAAATCGCGACAAAAAACTACCAAGTTAGTGTATAAGTTAGTTAGTATTTGAAGCTTCTAAAAAATGATTTGTTAGCAAGTATCTTTGTGACACTCTTTAGACAATTCTAAAATAACAATTATTCTTTAAAAAGTTAAATATTTCGATTTTCAATGCATTTATTGCATACATTTTCATAAATACTTTCTATTTATGGTCCTTAAAGGGTGCCCTGAAAACCATGGCAAAAATGCATCAGAAGACGTGCAAACATGCTTTTGTGTGTTGCAAACGGGAAACCAAACACACGCTTAGAATTCGAACCAAAATCAAATCATTTTGAGGTAAAGCATTAGTACTCCTTTCCTTTCAAATTAATTGTCTCACATCGGGTTATTAAAGAAACGATTAAAATTGTTGATTTTAATGGTAAAACATGTTTGAAATGCAAACGTACTATAATTATAACACAGTGTTTATTTATAATTTCTCGTACGAGTCGTCCATCTACATGTGTCGGTGCACTTGCTCTTCTACTTCCTCGTGCTCCCCTTGGTTGGGAGTTGCCGTTATATGGAATGGGGGTATTATCATGAATTATGGGGTCTAACTCATCCTTACAAAATTAGCTTGTAACACATCCCTCACGCTTCATCGCGATCCAATGGGTCTGAAGTGTGGACGATGCATGAAGCCCAACGATAGACCCGATAAGCTCTGATACCATCTCATCAATATCGAGGTCTAACTCATCCTTACAAAACCAGCTTGTACGGTGAAAAGTGTCTCCTCTTTATAAACTCTTCTCAAAAGAAAGAAGGAAATTTTTTCTTTTTTATTTTAATTATTTTTTCAATTAAAATATTACAGACGTGGCATTTATATATATTTTTAAATTGAAAATTACACACGTGTCGTCCACATGTGTGTTGACTTGATCAAAATTGGCCTGAGAAACCAAAACTACAAAATAGGCAATACTTAGTACCTGTTTGGTTGCACGATTGGTGCACCAAAACTCACATTTGAGGCAGTGAAACGCTATTTCATAATAAAATTTATGTTTGGCTTCCAAAAAGGCAAATTGATCATGGAGCCCAAACGTGAGTTAGTTTGAAGCTCAAATTTAAAGCTTCTGCGTTGTACCAACCCAATTCTACTTTTTTGCTAAACAATTATTTTATATAATACTCCATTCGGTTCTATTTATAAAAAAAAATTGACTTTTTTGATTTATTGAGTAATTGATGTATCTTGTTTAAAATATAGACCAAATACATCATTTATACAATGAATCAAAAAGGTCAAATATTTCTTATAAATAGGATCGAAGGGATTACATCATATGTGGAACAAATGTGAAATGTACTTCCCGGTTATGCCCTTGTTTTTTATATGTAAACCATGCTCCTGGTTTTCTTTTCTTTCTTACGCAAGCATTTTCCCCCCCACCCCGGTATCATGACCAACTATTTTTTATATGCAACCATTCTTCTATTTGTTTTACTCGTTCAGTCATGCTAGTATTTTATTTTAATTGGTAAAAACTATCATGCATTTTATATTACAAGTTCGTATAATCTATACAAAATTTAAATTGATAGCATAACATAAATTTAAATAATTGTCTAAAATAAAATATCAATATAGTTTTAAATACAATTAAAACCCATTTTGGTAATTATACTCTCAAAAGCAATTTTGATTCAAACTATCCAAACAACATAAATTAATAAGAATCAATTTTAGGTTATTGTATCCAAACATAAATTAATTACATTCAACTCACTTTTAGTCAAAATCAAATCTTTCAAACTCAATTCTCACCACCGCAAAACCAAACACACACTTAGAGGTTGGGTTGTAATTTATTTTGTTAGGGGGCCAAAATCGCAAGTTCTTGATACTTAGAGGATCAAAACTGCTATTAAGCCTAAAAATAAAAGGCAAACATATAAGCGACGCATTGATACTCTCTTATTATCTACGTGTTCACGATACATCCAACCCACAAACTTTGAGCGTCTCCTTCTCCTCTCATCTTCTTTCAGCCAATTTTTTATGAAGAAAAAAAGTTTATTACCACCATTCCTCGAATGAAGTTTCAAATAGAAACAAGGTTTAAAACACATTTCACCCTCTCAATTCTTTAATTACATACAAGTGTATCTCAATACCCGACACAACTTTTTGTTTTGTTTTTCCACCTTTGTTATTCTTCAAAATTCTTTTTTCCCCTCTTAACAACACTACAAAAACCAAACACAGATGCTTTGTTGAAACAACAATGACTATCAGCGTTTCAAACGACTAAAACAATAGACCACAAAGTTGTTTACAATAATAGATGCCTTTGTGACATTGGGAGCCGCGAACACACCTATTACAATAAACAACTGCTAACTTGTTTTAGGTGTTTTGTGAGAAGCTACTATTAACAGCTTATCCTTTGAAGCTGTTTAATGATAATTTTTTAAGTCGTAACAAACAAATGTAATATTCTCAAAAGTGATTTTTTTTTTTTAATTCTTAAAATAACCATAACAAATGGTCTCTATGTTCCTTTGAAAAAACAAATGGTCTGTGTTTTAGGGCCATAAGGAGTCGAACAAAGTGGATGGGTGGGTTTGGAAGGCGGATGAGGGGGTGAGTTCTCCGTGAAGTCGTCTTACAAGAAGTTGGAATAGTTGTTGGTTTGGGAGGAACGAAGGACGTCACAAGAGAAGAAAGTGTTCGAAACTATTTGGAAAAGCCCGGCACCGTCGAAGGTGGTGGCTCCCAACTCATCTTAATCTTGCTAGACATAATGCTCTACCTTCGGAGTCACCGACGGCTTGTGTTTTGTGTGGACGAGGTAAAGAATCATCTTCACATCTCTTTTTTCATTGTGAGGTCACTAGTTTGATTTGGCAAAAGGTAATGTGTTGGTTGGATTTTTCTTTTATCACTCCTCCAAAAAAATTGATCTATTGAGATTGTTGGGGAAGGGAAGGGATGTTTATGCCAAGAAGGTTTGTGAGGGTCTTTGACTTATTTGACATTCTACGATTTGGGTGATATGGCACGCTAGAAATAATAAAATTTTCAATAATGTGACTAGTGGAGTAGATGAATTGGTGGAGGAGGTCAGTTTGACTAGCTTAAGATTCCCACTTGTTTGTTTTACAAATGGTGCTGGAATTCGAAGGATTGTTTTCGTCGGTAGAACGAGGAGGGGTTGCACGATTTTTGGTTTCTATGTGAGGGTGTTGTTGTGCATTTCTTCTGGTGTGAGTTTTTCTCTTTGTGCAGGGGTGCAGACAACATTGGGGGGGGGGGGTCTGATTTCTTTGTTTTGGTTTAAAGCCTTGTGGTATGCTTTAGTTTTTTGTGATGTTTTAAGGCCCTTGGAGGTGTTGTAGCAGTTGTTCTCTTCCCTCCCTCTCAGTTTTGCATTTTTTTGGTGTTTTTTTGTCCCTTTTGGTTCCCCTAGTATGGGCTGTGATGCGGGTGTATGCATGGGCTGCCCTTTTTTTGTTCCCTTATTTTGGTATGGGGACTTATGTATATCTCGACATCATATTTGTCAATTTTAGTTGGGAGCCTCAAGAGGTTTTGTTGGTTTTTTCGGGTGTTCCGTCTATGTGACACATTTTGTTTGTTGACTCTTTGGCTTTGCCCACAAATGTTTTTGTGCGCCTTGCACTCATTTAACGTGAATAATATTGCCTGTTTCAAAAAAAATGTCTCTATGTTAGACTTGACTCTCTAAATGCCCTAATAGAGAAGTTGTCTCATGCTAAGGGGTGGGCATCAGTTTGGGTAGGGTCGGGTTCGGGCCCAAACACCCAAACCGTGCCAACCCACGGGTTGTAAGCCAAGGCTCGTTGCAAACTGATTTTTTACTCGGGTTCCTCGGTTTCAGTTTTTCGGATTTTGGGTTGGGTCGGTTCGGTGAAACTGGCTGGTGAAGAAGAAAAGGAGAAAAAAAATAGAAAAATGCAAACATATCCAGATTCCAGAAATGATATGTTTATTATTTATATGGAATATTACAACAAATTTCAATACCAAAAAATGATAAAACAAAAGTCACACATATATTACACTATTGCTTGAGTGAAGATTGCAGGGATATTACATAAAATGTACAACTTCCATCACTTACAATAAAATTCGAACTCAATATTAATAAAACTTAGTGAAGATTGGTACAAGCTTTCACACGCGATATGTTCCTTTTGTTTGCTTGCTTGATCCTTTTGCTACAAAGTCATACATTACTCCTTTTGTTGCTCCTTGTTCTAATTGAAAAAACATAAGTTGAATCCAGAGGTAACACTATGAGAAGAATTAATTTGTAATTTGAATTTGAATGATCTAAGTGAATGAGGGAAGAATATCAAGGAAAAAGTTATATGAAATGAGGAGAAGCATTGCCTTGAAGCAGACATGCTTTGCTGTTAAATTGTGTAGGTAACTAGGTATACGGGTGCTAGGTTTTTTTTCATCCAACGAAGCATTGCATTTTATAGTTGGGTAAGTTTGGATTTGGGCCAAGATAAGATTTGAAATTTGGGCCTCTCAAAAACAGATCTGGGAGGTGTAACTATTGATAATAGTGACAATAAACATTAAATTAATTTTTTTGAATCAATTAGTAATAATAATAATAATAACAATAATAATAAAGGGTTGGTCGGGTTCGTTCGGGTACATGTGAGTTCAAAACAACCACCCGAGCCGACCCTAATAAACCCACTATAACCCTAAAAATTTACCCGAGCAACCCGTAACCCGTATTAACCCGAACCGAATGTTTCAAATTGTATCGGGTTGATCGGGTACCTTCGGGTTGACCCAAGTTTGCCCACCCCTACATGCATAATCTAATCTAAAATTTGAGGGTTGTTCAAAAACAACAAAGCCGGCGCCAAATTTATTAAAATGGCCGATAGAAAGGAAAATTGGTGCAGGACCCAAATAGATAAATGCAAGACAATGATAAGGAGTAATAATAATTAGGTAACAAATTTAAATTTTTAAATTTAATGTGAACATTAGCAAAAAAAAAAGGACTCAAATAGCCTTAAGCCTTTACCAATTTTTCTTCTTCCAGAAAACACACGAGAACGGAGGGTGGCGAAGATTCTCTTTGTGGGTTGCAGTGAGTTATGTGATAATGGAGTTTCATGGTGTGACCGGTGGTTTACATATCAGTGAAACTGGAGTGGTGATGTGTGTGGCCAGAGGTCTATGGCTTTTCTACATTTACTCCTCTTTTTCTTATCTCTTCCCCTCTCAATTATTATGGTTATGCTCATGTGAAGCCCAGATACGAGATACGATACGGATACGATATTGCATCGATACGGAAAAATTTCAAAAATTAAGATAAGATATGTCTGAGATACGTTAATAAAAAAATTATATAATTAAGTGTACAATATAATTATAACATTTTTTTTTAATATGCAAATATATTAACAAACAAAAGAAATCAGTCACAGGTTCGTAGCACATCAATATAAATATAAATAATATTG
>Ga0315914_1004051_pt1 | contig 21987 bp, 9 predicted proteins | sample MpolenodulesMG_FD_203920 | JGI IMG/M metagenome (GOLD analysis project Ga0315914, IMG submission 203920) | Medicago polymorpha root nodule microbial communities from Los Angeles, California, United States - elongated nodules | ecosystem: Host-associated > Plants > Roots > Nodule | place: USA...
TTTAACTATAAAAGTAATAAATAAAATTGACTCGTGCAACAATATAATTTTGTATTCTTTTTATCTTTTTTCTTTATAATTTTTTTATTATCATTTGATTGTAGTATTGTATCTCTAATAATCTAATTTGCGTTTATTGATCGATCCATGATCTTACGGGTTAAAGATTATTTATTGGTCTCTATTATAGTCGAGAAGACCTGTGCGTCGCACGGGTCAAAAGTCTAGTAATTATTATATCGTTATTACTATTCTTTAATCTTAAATCTTCAACTCTGATGTATTTTCAACTTTATCATAAAAAGTCCTCTTGAATATTTTTGGTTATAAAAAGTCATTTTAATGTGTTTTCAAATACAAGTTGACAAAAATTTAGCCAATAAACTAAATAGAAAATTTGAAATACAAATGTTCAGTTATCTTAATAAATGTGTTTAATATTCACTAAAAATATTTGTGTGTCTATAAATTAAATATTTTGTAAATGAAATTATATAATTTTCCTTTTAATTGACAACGTATAAAAACACACCTCCAATAGTACAATTCATTATGAGTGACTTAAGCGGACTCTGCATACCATATCGTTTTAAAACAACTCATTCATTTTTTTTCTCTATTAAATATAAATTTACGATAAATCCCACAACTTGCTCACATATCAATAGTTCAATTGCATTTTTCTTCTTCTTCGTTTTAACGAGTAAACAAAAGCAAAAAAGTTGTAAAAATAACGAGTAAAAGAAAAAACAAAAAAGTTGTAAAAAAAAAATGTTATGGATTTGTGGCTTCCTTGCATTTTGTGCAAAATTACCAACATTCTAAATTCGTTAAAAATTGAATTAACTGTCACCCCCAACCAACTCCAACATGTTTTATAGACCTAAGACCAAATGTAAAATTTATTATCTATGAACTTAAAACATCGACTATAAATCTATGTTAGAGTGTTAAGTTCCACAATTTTCTACCTAAATTGGTTTTAAAAATATTTTTTTAAGAAGCTAAATTAACTCATCCAGATTGACATCGGAGAGAATCGAATTTGGTTTTAAAAATATTACCCTCAAAGAGGGAGAAAAAAAATCAACAACTATTCATAGAGAATGAGGATACCATTCTTATTCAAGTTCAACATTTTAAATGTGAGAGTTGATCATAAATTGAGTAATTCTTTTAAATTTATAATCACAACCAAATTATAATCAATATTTTGTGCATTTACGAGAGAACTAATTCAATCAACTAAAATTTTGATGACACCGAATAAGTAGCATCGTTCAAAAATTCTGAAACATTATTTAAAAAATGAGTTGCTTCAAAATGATATGATAAATAGAGTCCAATTAACAATCCATAATAAGTTGCACCATTAGAAGTAATCTAAGCATTTCAATATCTCTCTTAATAATAATATAAGAAAATCACATGTTGTGGAAAATCTATTTATGCCCTATCCTTATTGTCCACCACCTCACTGAATTATGGGTAAATGAAGTCTAAAAATTACTTTATCTAACTAAATGACATCATTTAACTAATGTGATGTCATGTAACTACAAAAAGTTAAAAGTTTTGTTTATTTGCTCATGAAACTAACATATTCATTTCATACCAACTAAATAAAACTCATTTTACTTCACGGATTCCCAAATCTGACTCAATTGTCAATTCAATCTAAATTTTTACCAATTTCAAATTTTGGGGGCAAACTCTTAAATTTGAATTTCAAATTTCAATACTATATTTTATATAAGATTCATTACTCTTACAATTCTTTTCTTTCATTTTCCTTCTTTTTTCTCTCACTTTTTCTTTTCTATGTTTCATCATCTACTCCATTTTTTAATCTTCATTTTCTATTTTTGCAGGAAATGTTTTCCTTTTTATTGTTGAAGTAGACTCATGGGTAAGGTAACAAAAACAACTCTTATTTTTTCTTTGCAAAAATGTCTTCTTCCTTTTTTATGTCCTTCATATCATCATCATCTTAAACCAAGTTAACTTTGCTCTTTTTAAACTTAACAAAATCTACTTCAAAGTATTAATAGAAACACCATTCATATCAAAACATTAATAAAGTTTTGTATTATGTCAAATCTTTTTCAAATACTTTGCTCTTTTTAAACTTAACAAACTCTATTTCATAGTATTATTACAAACAACATCATATCAAAACAATCATAAAATTTTGTATTATGTCAAATCTTTTTCAAATACTTGTGTTCTTGATAAAAGAATCCTTTATTTTATTTTTGTTGCAGAAAAAAATAGAGAAGAAATAAAGACAATGAGATGAATATCACTATGAAAGAGTAAGAACAATAAGAAAATGAAGATGAGTAGAAAAGAAGTAGCAATCTTGTCTGTTGTAATTATATGGAAAATCATGAAGTTGCAAGATGAGAGGGAAAACATGAAGAATAAACTTATTATTACCATGGAAGAACTTTTTTAAAAGCTATTAAATCTTGGGTTTGCCCATTTATTGTGTGGAATTGTAAAGTTATTTCATTAAATGAAATGAGTGAGAAAAGAGATTTACATGTAAGATGAAAAGAATATGACACAATGCTGTCTTTCATGAAAAAGATTTCAATAGCACTTTATTTTTATGAAAAAAAGAGAGTAGTAAAAACATGTCGACTAAGAAGATGTAAGAAACAAGATTAGTTTTTACCAAAAAAGAAACAAGATTAGTACACACTGTTTTTTTTATGCAAAAAGAGAGGTTAGTTTTTTATTACAAAGTGGGCTTAAAGGCCATATTAGTACAAAATTTAAGTCTACTTAATTTATTTAATGAGTCAGTTAATCAACAAAACTACACCAACAACATATTTTTTTCCTACAAAATTATGTTTTTTTTTCATTAAATAATAATACCACCAAATCTTAGTCTTTAATCTTAATATCAATTACCCTAAAAAAAATCTTTATAACAATTAATAGTTTAGATTGATTAATAACAATTGATATAATAGACTTTAATTTCTTTATCAATTGAAGTCAACATTCATCACCCCCAACAATTAATGACTTTTAATTGATTTTTTTTATTCTTCTCCCTTTGTTTTTTTTCATACACTAAAAAAAATTGTAATAACGAATTTACTTACGTTCAAATGCAGGTTTATGGTCATGGTTGGATCAACAACATAGTGATTTACGGGGCATCATAGTGGCAAAATGTGTGAACAAATATACACTTTATACAATGTAAAAAAGTCTATACAATATAAGTAAGGAATATGCTTTTTATTCTTCCGAGCAAAAATCTTGGTATGAATCAAAAAATTAGAAATGTTATACAAGAAAAATCATCGCTGCTAAAAATCCAATAAAATCATTATTCACGGAAGAAGTTGTCACTGATATGTGTTTTAAAAAATAGGGTATTATACAAAACTAATGCATATTTTAAAACAATTATTATACATAGGTAAAATTGTCATAGATAAAAATTTAAAATAGTTTTTATAAAGATGAAAAGTTGTTGCAAATAGTTTTTATACTGATGAAAAGTTGTTGCTGCAAAAAATAATTACTACATAGAGGACAAGTCATGGTTGATACAATTTTTAAAATAATTATTACGCATGAGACAGGTTGTCACGGCTAAAAAGTTAAAAATAGTTACAATACACGAGACAAGTTGTTTCTACTATAAAATTTAAAATAATTATTGTACACGAGCTAAGTCATCGTTGATACAAATTTTAAAATTATTGTTACAATACACGAGACAAGTTGTCACGGCTAAAATGTTAAAAATAGTTACAATACACGAGACAAGTCGTTTCTACTATAAAATTTAAAATTAATTATTATACACGGGGCATGTTGTCATTAATAAAAAGTTTAAAAGAATTATTATACAAGTGAAAATTTGTCGTTGCTAAAAATAGTTGTTATACATCGGACAAGTTATCATTAATAAAAAATTAAAATGATTATTATACACGGGACATGTTGTCATTGATAAAAAAATTCAAAATAATTATTATATAGGTGAAAAGTTGTCGCCACTAAAAACAATTATTTTACATTGGACAAGTCATCGTTGATAAAAAAAATATTATACACGGGCTGAGTCATCGCTGTTGATAAAAAAAAATTATACACGAATTGAGTCACTGCTGATATAAATTTCAAAATAATTGTTATAAACGGTACATGTTGTCACTGATAAAAAAATTGTTGCTGATCAAAGTTTAAAATTGATTATTATACACGAGATATGTTGTCATTGATAAAAATAATTATTATACACGGAACACGTCATCATTAATAAAAAATTAAAATAATTATTACACATGGGCTAAATTGCCGATGATACAAGTTTTGCCGATGATACAAGTTTCAAAATAATTCTTATAAACAAAATAAGTTGTTACTACCCAATATTTTAAATTAATTATTATACGCATGATATGTTGTTAAAAATAATTATTATACATGGGACAAATTATCGTTATTAATAAAAAAAATTATTATACACGGACTAAGCCGCTGCTGATACAAATTTCAAACTAATTGTTATAAACAAGACAAGTTGTCATTGTTCAAAATTTAAAATTAATTATTATACGCATGACATTTTTTCTCTGATATAAAAAAACGGGATAAGTCGTCGCTGATACAAATTTCAAAGTAATTGATATAAACAAGACAATTTGTTACTGCTCAAAATTTATAATTAATTATTATACAAATTTCAAAGTCTTTCTCTCCCTTATTTTTAGTTTGGCAAACATATTTAAAAATTTAATAAGTCAATATTGTTTTTAGGAGAAAAATTATATAAGTTAATATTATTATTGTTTAAACTCGAATATAAAAAACACATTTTTATATAAATCATCAACATCAATGGGTATTTAGTGAAAGGACCTGCAATTTCATCTAAAATGTCTGTATTTGGCTGCTGGCCGACAAAATAAAGTTAAGAGTTTGTTGACTTTATTCCACCATGTCGTGTCATGTTATGCATGTAAAGTGTAAACAAAAAAAACAAAAAAAAAAACACAAGTGGAAGTGAAGGAAGGTCCAATTTTACTGTTGCTCGAACGGAAAGGCCACCGAAATAAGAGCATGTCATAAACTCATGGCGTGGAAACGGTGTCAAAGTTGTGTCCCGTTTCCCTCTTACGGTGCGTTTGCCGTTTGATTGATCCACGGAAGATTATTTTCTACCCTAAAATTTTATTTACTACCTTGTAGATCAATTGACTAGAAATTTAAATTGAGTTCAAGATAGTTCAACACAAAAAATGACACGATATTAAATGGATAAAAACGAATACACAAATATTTTTTTGCCAAGCAATCTAGTGGATATAATTTCACCTTTTTAAATTTGAATAAGTGAAGAATCTAAAGTTTGAACTCCGACCTTGATATGTATAATATAATGTTCTTATCAACTGAGTTAAACTCATCACAAGTTCATGAATACACATTCTAACAAAAATTTAGAATATGATGGTTATCTAAAAGTGTTAGTATTAGTAAGAGGCCGAACATATATGTGATAGTTGTGTTTTGTGTAGTTGTAAACTCAGAAAAAATATGGGTCATTTATCATTTTTTTTAAATCAAGATATCCTCCACGTGTAATTGCGAAAACTATTATTTAATATCATTCAAATCTATTTTAAGGGTTGATACATCTCAACAATTTTTTTTTATACAATCCTTTGTTTATCAATTATTTTACATGATAAAAATGTCATTCATTTAACATTAGACTATTTTTAAAATGTACCGTTCTATTTAACATTAGACTATTTTTGTGTGGTTTAATGTTTGTGTGCACGAATTAAAAAAAGTAAAAAAAAAGTTAATTAAAATATTTTTCGTAAATAACAATTTTAATTATTTTTGTTTATTGCAAGTTTAAAATTAAGGGTCCGTTTGGTTCGAGAGTTTTGGAGGAGAGGGGAGGAGAGATTTTTAATTTGAAGTGTTTGGTTCAATTTTTAGAAGGGGAAGGGAGGGAAGGGGAGATGAGCAAATCTTTTTAAAATTTGATTGCATTGCCATAATTATCCTTAAATTAATTTCAAATCCCAATATTAACCTTGTAACAACTTTTATTATTATTTATTATTATTAGGTTATCTCATTCTTATAACAATTATTATTATTATTTTGTTATATTTTTTTTTAACAACTTTTATTATTATATTATCTATGACTCTTATTTGTTACATCTAAAACCACTTCTACTATTACTTTGTTGATGTCAACGGCCTTATTATTATTATTATCTTATTTTAATTCAACTTATTATTGCTTGTTGATCCTTTTTTTTAATGTTAATTCACCGGTTCATGTCTTGTTGTGGAAAATATATGAGCCAGTTTAAGATAAAATAAGCAGCTTAGATGTGTGTTTGTCATTGGTTGGTCTCTGAAATTGTAAAATCAAGTAGTTTCTTTTATTTAATTAAGTTTAAGGGTAAAACAGTAAAATAATTTTAAAATTCATCTCCCTCCCCTCCCCTCCCCTTGCGAACCAAACACATTTTTAATTAAAATATCTCTCATCCCCTCCCCTCCGTTAAAATCTCTCCCCTTCTCTCCCCTCCTCTCCTAATTCTCGAACCAAACGGACCCTAAAGAGAAAGAGATATTTTTAAGGGCAAAATTTATTAAAAAATTGATCGTGTCTTGAAAAATACAACAATTAATTTTTTAAAAGAAAAAATAATATGCTAAGTAGAAATAAAAAATAAATACAAGATCACGGGGACACTAACCAAAACCTGTGTAAAAGTCATGCATATCTAAACTTACGCTCACTAACTATCTACTTAATTTCCGGTGATAATTTTTAGCCTTAAATCTAATCGATCTTTACTTCATAATTGATATCATTACTTGGAAGTGTGATAGGAAAAGTTTTCAATTTTGTCACCCCTACCCTAGTGCTTGTTCAAAATGCATGAATCATTCTTAATAACATCAATATGCACTTGCTCCTAATGGTTATCATCATTGTCTGTCTTGACAATGATTTTTTTTGTACAGTATTATATAAAAGGAAGAAGAATTGTGTCCTGCATTATTGTCTGTCTTTGTAATTCTCTGCATCAGGTTGCAGAATGTTATCCTTTTGCTCCTTTGCATTTCCTTGTTTATATTAGAACAAAGCTGAGACAGTTATCCTCGTAAACTATATTCATGTAGCTTTCACACACACAAAAAAAAAAACTATGCTCATGTAGCAAGCAAAACCCTCTCCTCTACCATTATCTTCTCATAGAATTGTCATGCAAAATCTACATCCACTAACATCTTAGTGTAATGAATATAAAATAAAAAAAAAAAAACTTAGTGTAATGCCAAAAAATGTTGTTCTTGGTACGTCATCTGAAGATTGAAGTCACGATGACACTTGCTATTCCAAATAGATAAATGATTCTCATCCATACTTGCACATGTGACATATCTCTACTTTTGATTGTTGGGATAAAAATCTTTTGATCACTAAGATCTAAGTATATAATATCAGACTTGAGATTTATTTTCCTATAGACTATATTCTTTATATCAATTGATGTAAAACTGAATTCAAAGGACAATTTTTTAAGGATATCATTGTTGATGCAATTTCCACCGGTCAACGATTATTTTTAATATATAAATCTCTTGCGGTCAGAAAGTTGTTCTTGCAGCCGGTGAGATCTTTACCATTATTCTTCAATATAATAATTTTTTCTGAGATCACTTTGACTTTCTTTTTTTGGATACAAATCACGTCGACGTTTTTTTTTGTTGCAGAAATCAGTCGACCTTTTTTTAGCAAGGAAATCATGTCGACATTAACGATAATCAATTTGATTTTAACTTTGATTTTCCAAAACAAAATTCATTTAAAAATAAAGGGAGCATATATGGTTACCGAAAATACTCGTTACTATTTCCAATCCATGTATATGATTTGTTTTTGCTGATTCCGGTGTATTCCAAAATTAAAAATCCTTAAAGCTTAGTCCCATACGCAATATCAATATTGTTAACTTGAATGTCCTCCCTCAAATTCGCAGTTGTGTGTTACATATAGTGCTAGTCCCATCTCTACGGACAAAAAAAATAATTAAAACTAGTTGTAACATGAATTGTTATACACGGGTATAGGCATGGCTTGGAGCCCCTCTTGTTCCCAAGTTTGTAAACATGGCTCGAAGCACTTTTTGAGGTTTGTAATAGATTGATTTTTAAGTTATTTTGGTCACACATAAGTCTTTAAGTTTATAAATATTTTCAATCTAGTCATTATGTTAACCAAACATTACAAAAACAATGATGTGACAGAAGGACTAAATCGAAAATGTTTACAAACTTAAAGTACTTATGTGTAACCAAAATAACGTAAATGACCAATCTACAAACTTCAAACTTAAATGACCTTTAATGTAATTTATCCTTTATTGTACGTTAAAGTTCAACTAATTAGAGTTGTCGACTAAGTTCCTTTATCCTTTTCGTCAAAAATAGAACCAAAAAAAAGTTTCCCTTTCCTTAACAAAAAAATAAAGTTTCCCTTATTCCTACTTGTCCCCCTTATATTTCTACATTTAGCCGTGAAAGTTGAAAGTTGAAACCGAAAGGTGGAAAGCGCAGTTATATCATATTTCCAATATTTTTTTTGGTAGATATATCATATATATTTTTTGGTAGATATATATATATATATATATATATATATATATATATATATATAATATTTTGTAAAAAAATATATAATATATTATCAATGTTAAAGCTCATCCAAATGTTGGTTTTCTAATTTCTAATACATAATACGTGATGCATTTAACTCTTTTTAATTGATTGTATTTAACAACTATAATATATTTTTCATTTAATATTTAGGCTTAAACCCACTTTTTACCCCCTAAGTTTGCAAAAGTTGCGATTTTGGTCCACTTTTAAAATAAAAGGCAAAAATGACCCCCATATTTACCCCCTTTTGCAAAACCACAATTTTGACCTGATCAACGTTACGTGTCATGCCATGTAAATTTTTTAATTTTTATTTATTTTTAAAATTGTAATTCCACGCTTATAATTAAAGAAATTAAAATAAAAATAAAAATAATGAAGAGCACGTGACTGAAACACACACCACCACCTCTCCCAAACAAATCTGAATCCACACCACCCCCTCCGCCCCACGCCGCCATCTTGCTACCAGTTTGCCATCTCCCTCCCCAACAAAACAGATGAATCTGACCCATAGAGATGACCTTCGTCTTCTTTTCATTAATCCCTCCACATGAATTTGAGGCGAGATTCTTATTCACATGCTCCAAACTTTCTTCGAATCATCTTCAACATTCATCAATTCATTTTCAACATTCGTGAGCTCCACTTTTCTTTGAAACGAAACCCAGAAACCCCTTCACAACATTCCTTGTTCATTGATTCCACTCTTGCTTAAAACGAAATCCAAAAATGGAACAGTTCAATTTCAAAACTGAAAACCCCAAAATAGCAAACACTATTCCAGTATCATTCTAGATCTGAGATTTGTTGCAATTTAATGGTTAACAATATTAAAGGGATTGGATTTTGTTCACGAATTAACCCCTCTGTTTTACAATTCAGTTAAGGTGCATGGTATTAGTGAAGGTTTAGGGTGAACAATATGAAAGAGATTTCAACCAGTTTTTGGGATTATGAATTTCTGGATTTTTAGACTACATATGACTTTGAATTTGAAATTGAAATGATGAATTTTAGATGAGATGGGAAAAAATTAAAGAAGAAGAAGAATCATCTCACACTTCACGTGGCCCCCCTCTTCAATCCTTTCATTTTTTAATTTTTTAAATTCCATAAATACATGTGGCTTTTCCTTTCTTTTTCTTAATTAAAAAATATCTAGCTGGCAATTTTTTAAGTGATGTGGCATGACCCTATGGTTGACGAGGTCAAAATTGAGGTTTTGCAAAAGGGGTTAAACATGAGGGGTCACTTTTGCCATTTTTTTTAAAAGGGGGCCAAAATCGCTACTTTTGCAAACTTAGGGGGTGAAAAATGGGTTTAAGCCTAATATTTCCTATTTCATTGTTCAAACAAACAAAATTTCCTATTACATACATTTGTGTTTACCGGTATTTTTGGTAAACAAGAAGACTGGTTTTGATTATTACAAGCAGGATCAACTCAGAAAATCCTAGGACATGTTGTGCAATCTTTTTTCAAAAAGTGTGTGAATGAAAAACACACTTTATGTATGAAAAACAAGACAAATTTGTGTATTCATAGGTTGCTTTATGAACAAGACGAATTTGTGTATGAAAAACAATTGTCTCTCGACAGAGAAAAGTAAAGGAAATGCAAGTAAAAGACTTAAAAGTTTAAAACACAGAAACTTAAAGAAAAGGTAAATTGCATTGCATTAATGTAAATGTGGTTCGACAAATCAGATTACATACTTTGCATGACTCTTTTCTCTAGACGCTGGTACTTCAAGTGCTATAATTCTATAAGTGATTTGCGACCCATTTTTCATATGAAATTTGTTATTTATACATAGTGAAAACAACTGCGAAAAGCTAATTGCCACGAACTGTACTTCTTCCATCGAAAATTGCCCGTCCCCCACGTCTTCAATAAGAAAACTGATGCTTTTTGAATTTGAATTCTTTCTCCTTTGACAACAACTGCTTAACTTTGACTAAACTTTTTTCTGCTTTGCCTCTTGTCGAACTCCAAAGCTCTTGAACTCTTCCAAATGCTAAGTCACAGAACCTGCCGAAATCCTCATCCTGAAGATAATGACTTTAATTCATTCTGTAAGAACAAAAGTCAACTCATTAACTACATTAAGTGAGCCTGTCGAGATTACAGACTAACAATTTGCGGGGCCCATTTTATAAATTCTTTAATCTATCTTGAGTGGTATAAAATTATCAATAATATTTACTCAATCTAATATTCAATATTAAAAAGGTTGCTGAAAAATAAAATATAAATTACTTGAATATCATTTTAAAATAAAATACAAGTGAATAGTATTTATTTATTTTCTTTTTGACAAAAATTAAATTACTTATAGTTTGTTTCAAATTCATGAAAGTGGAGGACTAAAACTATGTAATTAAAATAGAATGATCAAAGTTGTGGTTTTATCAAAATAGGAGTATTAAAATTGTATTTAAGCTAAATGTCGTTTCATTCAACATTGAAAATGGATAAATAATTTTTTTACATGAACGAAAGTTAAAAGAAAAATAGAAATAGTATACGACAGACGGGTTTGAACAATCATGTAAATGATCACATTTTGATTGAATGATTCTAGGAAAAAAGGGTTTGAACAATCATGTACAATAATCACTTTTTGATTATATGATGCTGAATATGTTGTTTTTATGCGCAAATAACACGAACAAAACGAGTGTCAAAGAAAAAGAATAGTGCTAGTATAAAAAAGAGGAAAAGGAAAATATCTCGGGAAAAGCAGTGAAGACAAAAAAAAGATAATTGGTGATGATCTATATAATGACGCACCTTGTCTAAAAAATAAAATGAAATGGCATCTTGTGATGTGATTGTCGGTACGAGATAATGCACGTGGTAACTGTATGAAAATGAAAACTAATGTACACAACACGCCAATAACATTGGGGAGAACGGAGAACCTAATCTCTTTACCATTTTTCAAACCTGATCCTCACTTTTTTTTTTCTTGATCCTCACTTTTTTTTTTCTTGATATACTAAAGAAGTATAATATTGTTAGATAATATAGTTTCTAGATCGTCTACCCGTGCGGCATTTGTGAAGATGTATGTAATGCAAAAAAAATAAAAAAATTCAATTGTGATACATCGATAAGGTCTGATAAATGAAAAAAGTTGCAAAAAAAGGATTAACATCGCTGTTACGTGTTTACATGTTTTGAAAAATTTCCTTATACACAACATTTGTTGTCGTTTTGATGCAATCACCATTTTCATTTTGCAATAATATTTTGAGTCCATTTCTTGAAGTAACCCTTGATACTGCAACATATAGTTGACCATGGGAGAAAACCGGTTGTGGAAGATATATGCCAACCTCCTTCAGTGATTGTCTTTGGCTTTTGTTAATAGTCATTGCAAAACATACCGATATAAGAAATTGTCTACGTTGAAATTTGAAGGAAATTCTTGTGTGATGGTGTCAATGATAATCTAGGTATGTAAACTTTCTCACCAACGTGCTTCCAGATATCACCTTTCCTTCAAAAACATACCTCCTCATCTTTATAATAACCAAGCGAGCTAGTTCCGTTACAAAGACCAGCAGTTATGTCCAAATTTCGCAACAACATCACAAGAACTCCAATTTTAAGTGTTAATTTGTGATTTTGAAGACCGGAGGAATTAACGGTGTTCAAAAACTCTGATGGTGAGTGTGCATTTAATGTGTTTGAGTCCAATGTCTGATAAAAACAGACGACACCTTTAGCATAAACTACATTGAGCCCCTATACAATTAATTACATACCTATATCTTTGATTAGATCAAACCTTTTTTTTTTATTAGATCAAACCTAATCGAGCACATTGAATGATATTAAAGCATTTTTCAAGATAATTACTTTTGGTCTGGAGCATGTTGACCGTGTTTTTATATACTACTAATAGCCATGATGATGAAGCATATATATCTCTTAAATTTTTTTTTATAGTTACGTTGCATTTATATAAAAACAGTAAGTGTATAGGCTTTCTAGAAAATATGGCCAATGTATATAGCAAACTGTGAACGAAGTCATGGTAATTTCCCGATCATCTTTATGTTGCCCTCTAATGTAATATGAAAAATGAGAATTATAATGACAGCTGCAAGTACTCTAATATTTGCTTCGTTTAAGGTACTTGGTGTAATTCGCCAAAACTACATTGCCAAAAAGTTGGATAAGTTAATGTTTCTAGTGACAGTTGGTATAATAGCTCCTCGAGCTAACTGTCTGGAAAAATAGAGAGTTTGATAACATCTTGTAAAAACAGCTATAAGAGAGCTGAAAGATATCAATCGTTCCAAAAGATTGTCTTAGCAACTGAGACATAGAAGCTTGACATTACAATGATTCAAACACAAATTCGTATTGCAATAGGTCTCAACTTTGATGGTAAGACTAATATAGCTGAATCAACTTGTATGTGTTTTGGTAATATTAAAAGAACAGCTGCAGAAAGAGCTCTAATTTTGTATACTAAGACGAAGGAGCTGCAACAGTCCAACAACACTTTGCCTATTGAAAAGCATTATAACTTAATTTTTGCTGAATAAAACTTTTGATATATTTAATGGGCAAGCTTCCCAGAACTCATTATTTATTTAGATAAGTGCTGATCTTACTATAGTTAATATAGAAACCTTGAAAGAAAATGTAAAAGAACATAAATCCATTTATTAAAATAGGCAAAGATGGTTCAGCAGAAAGTGCCTAACGATACTTAACATAATCAGGTCATTTAAAGTTACACACCAAAATTCAATAAACTTGGAACATCTCAGATGGTTCAGGCAAAGATGGTTCAGCAGAAAGTGCCTAAAGATACTTCAACGTTCACAATCATATCCATCTCAGAACGGGGATTCAGATCCAATGGAGCTACATACAAAATAACAGATACCATCAGTAAAAATGAAACAAAGAAGAAAGAAAAAAGAAAACATATTGAAGAATGATCATTACCGGTCAAGTAATGGTAAGACAACAATGATTGAAGGTTGTCATTAGCCATTGAACACTGTATGAGATAGGAGTTTGAGGACAATTATGCTTCGTGGGTGATGATGCCATCATATATTTATATGCAGAGATGGAGAGCAAGTTCATAGGTAAATTCAGTCTGCATGGGGAAATACATAATATATTAAATGGATATTTGGGATATAGAAGGAGGCAGGCTGATCAACATTGCTAACAGAGTGTTGGTGGGCAGAAGTAATTTGAAATTTGTGTTGTAAAGAGTGAAGTTAGTTGGAGAGCAATTAATTCATGTTAGAAGAAGTTTAGCGCCTAAAAAGGTTTAGGTTTAGGGTTTGGAGGGCGTTAACAAAGATTAGAAAATAAATAAATAAGGATAAGGATTATTTATTAGTAAGGGTATTTTAGACTTTTAAATTCTCTAGTATATATTCTTATTGTAAGACTATGCATACTAGTTTTTCTCTTCTCTATGTTCAAATGTATTATTTGTGTTAACATGGTATCAAGAGCTTGATTTGATCCGCCGACTTGTCGCTTCCACCGTCGAATTACAAACAGTTTGTCGATTCCCCTGTCAAGTAATTTCTTCTAGATTCACCCATTGTTGTCTGCCATTTTTCGGTTTGGTTTTGTAGATTTATTGGTCTTTTGTTTGGAAACAATTATTGTTGCTATTCAATTTACAAAATTTTGCTTGAAAGAGAATTATTGCACACACCTCTTGGAATACTTGTTTGATTGTCTTGTTTGATGGATAATTAACCTATAAAAAAGAGAAAACCTACCGCTTGGAAAATTTGCTTGGTTTAGTTGGTCTTCTTGATGATTTGAAACCCACCGCTTGAATCATTGAGTTAGAATTTGTTAAGTTATTGTTTTGCAATTGGCGTGATTTCAAGGCAAGTGAATTCTATCAGAATGTTGAGTACGATTGGCAATTGATTATGGCTGCAATTGTTTCTCTTTTGGTTTGATGTCGATTGGTTTGGTTTGAGTTGTTGATTGCCTCTCATTGTTATTTGTTTGTTCTGACGTGGTTTTCTATTTGATTGTTCCCTCGGTGTAACTTAAGAATTTTGCGACAACATTTGGGTTTATTGGAATTTTATTCTTTTTGGTGTGGATTGATCCTCCTTTGTTGGTTGTTTGATATGGCTAATGTTGTTACTACCACTCCTTTGGTTACTCATCCACATGCCGTTTCATCTATTAAAGGTTCGACCCCCTCAGACTTGTTAGGTATTTCTTCTTCCATATGGATTCTTGATTCTGGAGCATCAAATCATATGTCATATGATCGTAAGTCGTTTTTGTCTTTAAATCCTACATCATCGATATCAACTTTGACTGTTGATGGCACTCCTATGTCATTAGAAGGAATTGGGTCAGTGTCTACATCTAAGTTATCTCTTTCTAATGTTTATTATATTCCTAATCTTACTTTGAATCTTGTTTCCGTTAGTCAATTGTGTGATTATGGTTACTCGATAACTTTTTCTTCCACTCGTGCAGGATCCATAATCTGGGAGAGGCTGATTGGGACTGGCCGTAGACACGAGGGACTTTATGTTTTGGATGAGCTCAAAATTCCAGCCTCAACTTCTAATTCCACTGTTGATTTATCATCTTTTCGTTTGAATTTATCATCTTCTAACTTTTATCTGTGGCATTCTCGTCTTGGTTATGTTTCTGCATCTAGATTAAGATATTTAGCCTCTATCGGAGCTTTGGGGAAATTGAATATTAGTGATATTTTTGATTGTTGTGGTTGTAAACTTACTAAATTTTCTGCTTTGCCGTTTACTAAAAGTTTTTCTGTGTCTAATGCACCTTTTGATTTAGTCCATTCTGATGTGTGGGGTCCATCGTCAGTTCTTACCAAAGGTGGATCTAGATATTATGTCTCTTTCATTGATGATTATTCTCGTTATTGTTGGGTTTATCTTATGAAAAAACGTTCTGAGTTTTTTGGTATTTATCTTATGTTTCGTGCTATGGTTAAAACCCAACATAATGTTGTTATAAAGTGTTTCCGTTCTAATTTAGGGGGTGAATATACTTCTAATCAGTTCTCCGAGTTACTTGATTATGATGGTACTATTCACTAGAGTTCTTGTACTGATACTCCTCAACAAAATGACATTGCTGAAAGGAAACGTCGTCATATTGTTGAAATAGCTCGTTACCTTTTGTTGTCTGCTTCTGTTCCAAGTGAGTTTTGGGGTGAAGCAATTCTCATTGTTGTTCATGCTATTAATCGAATTCCGTCATCCGTCACTTCAGGTTTGTCTCCCTTTGAAAAATTGTATGGTGCCACTCCTGATTATACTTCCAGGAAGGTCTTTGGTTCTACTTGTTTTGTTCTTCTTCCTCAAGTAGAACGTAATAAATATTCTCCTCGTTCAATAATTTGTGTTTTTCTTGGTTATGGGGATGGTCAAAAGGGTTATCGTTGTTATGATCCTTCAAGTAAGAAATTGTATGTTTCTCGCCATGTTGTGTTTCTTGAGCACATACCATTTTACTCTCTTTCCTCTGATTCTCATACCCCTATCATGTCTGAATTAATTAACATTGATCCTTTTTGTCCTAATGATGATATTTGCATTGATTGTAATGTTGAGAACTGCAAGGGTGATACTATGGCTACTCCAGACACAAATGTCCCTTTTGTCCCCATGGCTATCCCACAACCTCTTACGATTGTTGGTCCTACTCCACCTCCTCCTCGTTATCCTTCTCGTGATCGTAAGTCTACTTAATTGCCTGAATTTGTTTATTCCATTTATTCTTCTTCTTTTGCTTTTTTTTTTCTAACCTCTATTCACAGTTTGTCTGAGCCATCTTCCTGTAAGGAAGCTATTCTTGATCCGCTTTGGCAGCAGGCTATGGCAGAAGAGCTGGCTGCTTTGCACAACACAGACACTTGGGACTTAGTACCTCTTCCACCAGGAAAACGTGCTATTGGGTCTCGTTGGGTATACAAGATTAAAACCAAGTCTGATGGGTCTGTTGAGCGTTACAAAGCTCGTCTTATGGCTAATGGATATTCTCAACAATATGGTTTGGATTATGAAGAAACTTTTGATCCTGTGGCTAAGATGACTACTATTTGTACCCTTATTGTTGTTGCATCTGTTCGTCAGTGGCATATTTCCCAAATGGATGTTAAAAATGCTTTCCTAAATGGTAATCTTCAAGAAGAAGTTTATATGGCACCTCCACAAGGTGTTTCTCATAATCAGGGGGAAGTGTGTAAGTTGAAGAAGGCTTTATACGGTCTGAAACAAGCTCCGCGAGCTTGGTTTGAGAAGTTTACCATTGTGATTACATCTCTTGGTTTCCGTTGTAGTGATCATGATTCTGCATTGTTTGTTGGGAACACTTCACATGGTCGTATTTTACTCTCATTATATGTTGATGATATGATTATTACAGGTAATGATGTTGATGGAATTGATGATTTGAAAGTACAGTTAGCCAAACAGTTTGAGATGAAGGACTTAGGTACTATTCGATACTTCTTGGGGATTGAAGTTGCCTACTCTCCTAATGGTTATCTTCTCTCTCAGTTTAAGTACATCGCTAATATTCTAGAACAAGCTCATCTTTTGGATACTAAAGTAGCAGATACTCCTCTTGAGTTGAATGTGAAATACTCTCGGTCTGATGGTGTTCCTTTATCTGATCCCACTTCGTACCGTACTTTGGTTGGCAGCCTGGTGTATCTTACGATTACAAGACTTGATATAGCTTATGTTGTTCATGTTGTTAGTCAATTTGTTGTCTCTTCCACTACAGTTCATTGAGCAACAGTTCTTCGTATTCTTCGTTATCTCCGGGGAACTCAATTTCAGAGTCTTCTCTTTCCCTCATCGTCTTCATTGGAGTTGCGTGCTTATTCTGATGCGGATTGGGCTGGTGATCCTACAGATCGTAAGTCCACCACAGGATTTGGTATCTTTCTTGGAGTCTCTCTTATTCTTGTTAAAGTAAGAAACATGACATTGTCTCTCACTCCTCTACAGAAGCTGAGTATCGTGCTATGACATCCACTACTACTGAAATTATTTGGTTGCGTTGGCTCTTGTCTGATATGGGTATCTATCTTCCTAAACCAACTCCAATGTATTGTGATAACAAGAGTGCTATTCAAATTGCTTATAACTCGGTGTTCCATGAACGCACCAAGCACATTGAGATCGATTGTCATCTTACTCGGCATCATCTTCAGCATGGAACAATTACTCTACCGTTTACCTCTTCATCTTTGCAGATTGCTGATTTGTTCACAAAGTTGCACTCCATAAAACGTTTTCGTTTTTTAGTTGACAAACTCTCGATGCTGTCAGTTAATGCACCGTGAGATTGAGAGGAGATGTTAGATAATATAGTTATTATTTATTAGTAAGGGTATTTTAGACTTTTATATTCTCTAGTATATATTCTTATTGTAAGACTATGCATACTAGTTTTTGCTGATTATGTTAATGAAACCCTAGCCTCCATGGGTTTTCTCTTCTCTCTGTTCAAATGTATTATTTGTGTTAACAAATAAAATGTCATTTTTTTACTTGAAATCACTACTTTGAACTGTTTTTATTTCTCTTTTAGTTAAATAAGTGATTTTCATATATTTTCAATTTTTTTCGCTTGTTTTTGTGATTTCGTCGTATAACATGACTCTGTTTATTTTGATTTCCCGTATTTGTGCAGTTTATTTTTTATTTCCTGTCTTAGTGAGGTGTTTATTTGAAAGATTAACTTTAATTAAGTGCATATTCTATCAATGACTTTTACGTTGTTAACGTTATAAATTCGAAATCATGAGTATTTATGTAGCTTGAATATATTCATATATTTGCAGACACATGTATTCTGCCGTTTTATGCTATTAACATGAATGTTGAGTTTGTTTACTTATTCGTCATTTTTGTTTCTAGCTACAAGAGCAGAATTGAGTGAGCATCCAATGGGTTGCTTTACCTACTACGAAGCAACATTATTAGGCATTCATGGTTGGATCACTGATATGATAGGTAATTAGGTATCACGACAGGGCAACCGAATACGTTTGAGTTGCTCAATTTATCATAACATATCATTGATAAATAATTTTTACTTACAAAATTGATCGGAAATCAACTTTCGATTAGTACTTTTACTAATGTTTGAGCAATGTAGGGAGGGGTCTATGAATAAGACTGATCCAACACATATGGTGGTCTTATATTTTTGTTTTGAAGATTTGGCTCACCTGCCTTACAACATGTGATAATGGGAAAATGCAATTGACGTGGTTCACATTAGAGTTTAGGTGTCGTATAAAATGAACCACTAAAAACAATTGGTTCATAATAGACCACAATGTTTTACGCTTGGATTGATCTAGCCTCACAATAATACCCTACACCATCTACACACGGTCCAAGAAAGTAAAAAAAAAAAAAAACTGCAACTTAACTCCTCCCTTATCATTATCATCATCTTCTTCAAACCGACAAACACACAAATTCCAAACCCAGATTTTTATTTTATAATTTAAAAAAGGCAAGAAACACAAACATCAATTCGTGCAGACAATTTTTTATAAACATCAATTATTTTTTATAAACACATACCACAAACATCAATTGAACAAGACAATATTGGGTTTGTTGAGAAAGTTTCAGTGGATAGGTTGTGTTCTTGATTAAGAGCAATGATAGGGTTTGGTGTTTGTAAAGGGTGGAAAGCAGCTACGGATCTTGGGGATGTATCAATAGATTAAACTCAATTTTTAGATTCGTAAAAAAATAGATTGGTGATTGATTTCAGCTCTGGATTTTTAGGAAGAACATATTGGTGAAGATGAATGAAATTGGGAATAACACACAAAAGATTAATTTTGATAAAATTAATTAGGAAGTATATGAAGCATTTAATCTGATGACGATATAAACTTAAAGAACACATCAATTATTAGTAATTAGGAACACATGAGCTTAAATCTGCAAATTTAGCGAACTCGATGATGTTTGTGCAGTTAAGTTAAGGAGAGAGAGCGTGGAGGAGGAAACAGTTTCCGACACTTCTCTATTGGAGAGAGGAAGAGAATAAAGAGAAAGAATGAAAAAAAGGATGGGTGGAAAGATATAATACAGTAAATACATGATAGGATCTGTAAGTTTGTTCAATCTAATGGTCAGAAATCTTGGTCCAATATGGACCAATACATTTATGAGCCCATTCTAAACGGCACCTAGAGTTTAAACATTTGTCTTTTGCTTTGTCTTCTACTTGATCGAAAACTAATCGCTCAAAGAAAAAACATTCACGTTATATGTTTTTTGAAGCAGCCTTGAAAATTATACATATATTTTTATGCAAGCATTTGAATAAAAAGATTAATTAATAAAGGACAAATGAGTTAGATGGGTGAAAAATATTGATGGAAGGGAGCTCGGTTTGTGATCCTCTGACTTCAATTTTTCTATCTTTGGCAACTTTAGGCATAGATAGAATAGACAATATGAAAGGAAAAAAATGAAAGATGAGAAAGATGGGAAGAAAGTCATGTAGCTTTCATGCCTTTAAATTCTCTTTGGTTCGTTGTGAGAGAAATTGTAACGCCAAAATTTAAGAACTTCATAATTTCACCTCTTTTAAGTGCTAAAATTCAGAAGTACTATTCAATAAGTTCATATACTCAAATGGACACTTAAAGAAAATTCATAAACTAAAACCCTTGTCGTGATCCAGCTATATAACACATATATACTCAACATAACTTCGAGGACAACATCGTCTCCGTCAATTTAGCTAAGTTGATAAAAATATTGAATTATATATACAAATATCGATGTTCAAACTCTAGATTCTCACTTATTTACTTGAAAAGTTGAATATATCACTAGACTATTTTATAAAAAAAACTTGAAGGACTGTATCTCTAGATCATGCTTATCAGTTTCTGATATGCTCATGTTTTTTGAAAACAAAACAATGAGAGATGAGATTAAATCTCAATGAGTTCCACGGGACAAACATAATTAACTAGTCGAATGAACAGTGTACCTATTATGTTCACCATTATTTGGAGTGTAGATGTGACAACTCCCTCTCTCTCTTTGATCTTAGAGCATCAATAAATTGTTTCTTCTTACACTCCAGGGACTCCACAATAATAATCCTATTCTCCTGTTCTCGTGCCGCTCTCCCCTTCACTCTAATTCTCTTCTTTCTTAATTCTTGTGAGACAAGTAACTTGATGCAATGAGTACCGAGTGGTGTGACTAGAGGGGAAATAGAGGGATTACAGTGACTAACGTTTATGCAGGCATTTCATATCCTTCTGTCGGCACTTTTTATTATGCTAACTTGTGTAAATTGTATATAATATTTTTTTATGAAATTAATTAGGTTTTGATTAAATATATATATGTTTGTGATTTCAAATTGCAACTACATACTTATCTTTTTAAATTACACCAACAATATAACAAATATAATATAAAATTTTATACTTTATAATGATATAAAAAATGTAACATTATTGTTGAAAATTTGGTTTAAAGATATAATTGAAATCATAAATAATCTAACCCAAACCCAAAATCACCTTTCCTATTATAGTGAGATTGCTCATATTTTAAAATGGGATTTAACTATTTTTTATTAATACTTTAAGTAATAAGCAATATTGAAAAAAGGATAAAAGATTAAATACAATACTTTTAATGAAGGTAACATCTACTTTCTTTATATTCTTTAAAAAAAAATAGTAATCAACTTTGTATGCGTGTCTATATATATATATATATATATATATTATAAAATAATATAGATATTGGACCGTAATTGGGCTTAACATTTACTTGTAAGATTTAGAATTCTGCTATTTACCCAACACATTTTGCTCGCGCTCAACTGAAATATCGGAAATACCCCTGCGTGAGTTAACTCACACAGATGTTAAAATATGCGCATCTTAACATGCGTTGTGCAACTTAACTCATGCTGAAATTAACACTTGTCTGAGTTAACTCACGCTGGAATTAACACTTGGGAACGAGCAATAACTCTTGGGTAAATAGCAGATTACTAAGATTAATCACTAAGCACTACAAGTTTATTCCTTTTAATTAGAAATTAAATCTTAACGGGAATCCCATTAGAATACTATAGATATTGGATCGTAATCGAGCTCTAGGGTCCGTTTGGTTCGAGAATTAGGAGGGGGGGAGAGGGGAGGGAATGAGAGGAATTTTAACGGAGGGGAGGC
>Ga0315914_1004052_pt1 | contig 21984 bp, 13 predicted proteins | sample MpolenodulesMG_FD_203920 | JGI IMG/M metagenome (GOLD analysis project Ga0315914, IMG submission 203920) | Medicago polymorpha root nodule microbial communities from Los Angeles, California, United States - elongated nodules | ecosystem: Host-associated > Plants > Roots > Nodule | place: USA...
GTGTTAAAATATAAATTTCCTTTTTTTTTTTTTTACCCCCCCCCCCCCCCCCCCCCCCTCTCTATGGCATGATATTTGTGTGCTCAACATTGTGATCTGGGCCACAATTATGGCCCCTATGACCCTACCATCATTCTGCGGCGCTACTGCTGCAATATAGCATCTGCCATCCACTCCGCCCGTCTCTGTAGCGCCGCTATTTGGCACTATTGACAACATAGGTTTTATTATTGTTTATGATTATGATATTATGCACATGTGTTTGTATATTTTTTTCTTTCTGTCATAGCATAGTTTTTGACCTCAAGTGATTACATCAGAACACATTGAAGAATTTGAAGTGTATTACCTCTTCCCATGCATTCCAATTGGTTAGAGATCAGATAGAAAAATCAAAATCGGAAGTGCAGGAGTATCAGGCCTTATATGAGAAACTACAGGTTGTAACTGGTCGGTAGTTTCATTTGTGCCTTGTGATTGTTATTTCATTGGCTAGGATATATCTCTGATGATGACATTCCCGCATCGATTATGCTATATATACTTGTAGGCTGAGAAGGATAGTCTTACATGGAGGGAGAGGGAGTGGTACATTAAAAATGATTTAGCTGATCTTTTTCAAAGATCTGTGGAAGTTTCTGATCTTAAAGTGGCTGATATACGCACTGAGATACGGAAAACAATAGAGCAAAGAGATGTGATTGAAAATAAGCTGAAAGAGGAAGCAAGAGAACCAGGTTGGTATTTCCACTCATTTCTTTGTAAAACATGCTATTCAATTCCTTTATTGTTGATGCATTTATTTTTGCTTCAGGAAGGAAAGAAATTATTGCTGAATTTAAATCTCTTCTTTCCTCATTTCCTGAGGAAATGGGGTCCATGCAAAGTCAACTAAGTAAGTATAAAGAATCAGCTTCAGATATCCATTCTTTGCGTGCAGATGTGCATTCTATTTCCAGTATTCTCGATCGGAAGGTTGGTTTTTGTTTACATGAACTGTACTTTTTGGCAACACAAAATTACAGTTCCTCATAAATGTTTGTTTGTAAACTTCAGGTAAAAGAATGTGATGCATTATCTGTTAGGTCTGCTGGTCAACTTGCTGAGATAAATAGACTGCTTGCTGTGGTATGTTACTTGTTTTTTTGAAAAATTCAGCTACATAGATTTCTGGTTCTTCAAACTCGCTTGTCCTATTTTTATTCTATTGTAAAGCATTATTGGAATAGTTTCTTTGAAATTTCTCTCTGATCTAGATGCCAGTATTGTGTATAAATCATAACAGAGAAAGGTTCTTCAATATAGCTTGTATTTATATCACTGAAAGGTGGTATTTTTCCTCTCATTATTATTGAGTGTAAATTACATGTCAATACTACCGCCTTAGTGTCTTTATGTGTAGGCAACCGACACTCCAATTTCTTTGGGCCAACAGCCTTCTGCAGATATGATGTGCCTCAAATACTCCAAACTACATTTCCTCTAGTTAGTGACATGAATTTCCATGCTTCGGCTGTAAATCAAGATGTCATCGAAAAAGTCTATTAAAAATTTCCTAAGAATTGCTTGAGCACTTCATTCATGAGTGATTGGAATGTATATGGTGCACTTTTGTTTTTTGAATATCAAGCAGATGGGGCACCTGTTAATCTAAAAGGCATTACCAGAAACTCAAGTTTATTGGACTAGAACACGAGTAGTACACGTTGTAAAAATGCTTTCCCTCATTGTTCCACACTTAGCCTTTCGGTTTCAGTCTTTGGTAGTTATGGTACCTGTAGGGTCTAATATTGGGGGTATGGCTCCATCCTTCAGTTGTATGGCATGGTCTTGCCTTTGTTTATGTGGTAATTGCTTTGGGTGCTTTAAAACACCTTCAAACTCATGCAGAACCCCTTCAACAGCCGCTGACATATCTTCTTTGCCAGAATAACCTGTTACAGCATTGCTGCCAACGATTAAGCCCTCCTTGTTTATAATTTACTTGACTAAAAGTGTAGACATAGCCGATTCTGGCTCTAGTCTATGTTGAATTAGAATATGCATTGTAAAATTGGGCCTGTGATCTGACTCTAAGTTTTCTCTCATTCAACATTTGTCATTCGATTATAAATAGGGATTGATGCCTATATTGTTAGTTCTGCCTTGTGAAGAATAAGTTTACTTACTAATTATGATGCTTGTCAAGTCATTTAAATGGTTAGTCAGGTCTCTTATGAGTATGACGGCAGACAGAGGCAGCTGTCTATTCTGTCCTTTCATTTTCTTGTTATAATAAACTTCCCTCCTTAACTTTTACAGGTTCAAGATTTACGAGTGACTGAGGATGAGATGAAGTTGATTCTGCGAATGTTTAGACATGAGACCATTGATTCAAGGTTTGTATGATCTCCGAATTGTTCTGGTTTATATTTTTTATAACATTGCTTTGATATTACAAGGAATACTCTGGATGCACAATTTCCAAAACAAAAGATAATAAAACTTTTGAAAAATGTTGAATAAATGCTATGGCCGTTTTGTTGACCCAATGACAATTGTCTTGGGTAATAAGTAGCCCTGCTAGGTCCTTGAATGCATGGAAAAGGATATGTGGAACACTAACAGAGATCTTTGTCGCAGGGATGTCATGGAAGCAAGGGAAGCAGAATACATAGCATGGGCACACGTTCAAACTTTGAAATCATCTCTTGATGAGCACAATTTAGAACTTCGAGTTAAGACAGCAAATGAATCAGAAGCCAGATCGCAGCAAAAACTTGCTGCGGCTGAAGCTGAGATTGCAGACATGAGACATAACTTAGATGATTCTAAAAGGTTAAACTCTAACTTTGCCTTATTACTTATTAATTGAAAATGTCCTCCAATCTGATGTGCTTCTTAGTTATTTGCAATTACCGCTATACACTATCCCTGCTATCCCACCTTTGGGGTTGGCCGCTACGCGCCGCTATCCGGGATTGACTAATATATCATATCCATTTTATTTTGCCTTTAAGTACATATTTGGTGATTTTTTTTTTAATGCTTGCATGCACTTTTGGTCTTCTATCTTTTTGGTTGTTTTGTTTTGTTTGTCAAGAATAGAGTTGTTTTATGATGGTTGTTCATATGATCTTTTAATTTTTCTTCTCTCCTATTCTCATAAAAGATTCTAAGTGGATTTTTCCATACCTAGTCTCTATTGATTATGGTTTCTGGAGTTGTTTTTTTATGAAACATGGGCTCATATTTTTCATGAGCTTCTCGGCACATTTTCCATGTGCTTCCAATTAATTAAACCAAGTTACTTTGTCAATGTTCCGCAAATGCTCCATTACATGTTTAAGTTATAGGTTTTAGACAAACGAAGGAGATAAATAATAAGAACTTCGAATTTTATTGATAATAGTTTGATACTAACTTGATGCAAATGAATAACACTAACCCCTATTTCTAAGGATAAAAAACTCATGATCCTAAAATAAATAAGAAAATGAGAAAACTTATGATGGTCATAACCAAGTAATATGGAAAGTAATCCTAGGAGATAATCTATATAATTAGAAACTGATCCTAAAACATAAACTAATATATTCCGACATAATTAATATCGAAGACATGGAGATATTTCATATATTATAAGACTCCCCCTCAAGCTATAGCCTAGATAGCACCCCTGAGAGAAATTTCATGGAAAGGAATCAAACATGCAAGGTCCATCCTTCCCAAACCCACATTTGGATCTTCAAACCAATAACACGGAAGACCCAAAATATTTAAAACTTAAAATTAAATCTAACAACTGTTTCAGGGATAGAGACAAGGCCAAGGCCAGTGCATCTGGGGCGAAGATGAAGACAGTGCATCTTGGACGACAAATATAGGTCAAAGCCCGTGCTTTTGGAACGAAGACGGAACAATACATCCAGGATGAAAGCCAAGGCCATGGCATCTATGAAAAATGGTTGGGCTAGTGAGTCATAACCAACAAAAGTCACCATCGTATGACCATTGACACGAGAATAAGTCCCCGCTAATATGATTCATCTATGGTAAAAGAACCACCACTAGGATGATCAATAATAGGAATAGAAGCCACATATACGATGAGAAAAGTATTGCATGTCAAATACCAACAAAGTAGTTTGGCTGTAACAAAGGTCATATCTTGTAGTCACAACAGAACCCAAAGGTATAGATCTTGGTCGAGGATAGAAGGGCAATGCTAATGCAAGAGCTATTTGGAATAGTGGCTGCACGTGTGGCGTAGGCGAAGGCTACCATTTGAAATCACATGAAAATGTTCAACTGCATAAGAGTGAATCCGAGCTCTAGTGGCCCTGAGATTTCGTGATGGCATGGTCGGCAGTTGAAAATTCGATGTAGGTAGTTTCATCGGAAAATGCTCCAACATAGAAGACAGCGGCAGGGGATGGGCTGAAAAACTTGAAAACCTGTTGCAAGAAAGGACAAGATGGCGGAAGAAAGCAGAATTCAGTAAAATAAATTACATGTACAATTCATGTATAATTACATTCCAAACCTTTGGAAACTCTTCAGCCGAATAGTGACTTATGTTACTTTGCTTTTTCTTCAGTTGTTGTTTGTATTTACTTATTTATTATTTATTTATTTTAACGTAGATTGGAATTAGATAAACGCTTAATGTGAAAGTAGCTGAACGGATCTCATGGAACAAAGTTTTGGATCTTTGTTTCTTCTCAACTGTATGGCTTAGTTCTATGCTAGTAATGCTAATCTTTGTTAATTTTTGTAACCCGTCATGTTTGACTTTTTTAGGGCGACATGTAAACAGTCTGATGTCATGAGATCTAAAAATGAAGAAAATGAAGCCTACTTATCTGAAATAGAGGTTGAATTTTTTATCTTGGAGGAATGGAGTTCTTTCTTCATATTACAATGTTATTTTTTGTTCATTGCTGTCTGGGTGATTTTCTTGCAGACTATTGGACAAGCATATGATGACATGCAAACCCAAAACCAACATCTGTTGCATCAGATTACTGAGAGAGATGACTACAATATTAAGGTATTTATCTTACAATAGGTTGCACTCACAGAAGTGTAATTGGAAAATGAGATATAAAATTGTGGCTTCATAATCAGGTAGGCTAAACTATAAGGTTATCTGGTCACCATTATTTTACATAAAAAAGAATCCACATAGCAAATCTGAACAGAGAAAGTTCCCTGTGAATTGAAGCCTTCGCGTAATCAGATGCCTGTCTATAGGACAGGAATAATAACTTCTAGGATGACAAAATTAGAAGAAATGTATTACGTTGGGCATGCTCTCTTTTTTACTACAAAATCCATATTGATATAATCAGATGTAGATTCAATGCAATATGGAGTAGAATCAATAACCATCTTGGGCCGTTGGGTTGAGGGCTGACTGTAGAATCAATGCAACATGGAGTACTTTAATTTTAAATTTGAGTTAACAAGCAAATTCTGGATTTAGGTTTGGTACACATCAAATTAAAATAATCAGATGTTACTTGCACAGAGCAAAGGAATTGAATTTGCTGTCTGTCAGTATTTGATTTTTACTTATATATTGATATATGTTGCACTGCTGTTGTAGCTTGTTTTAGAAGGTGTAAGGGCTAGACAAAAGCAGGATTCTTTTGTCATGGAGAAGCGATTGATGGAACAAGAGATGCAGCAATCAAATGTATCTCTGAATTTATACAATACAAAAGCTGCAAAAATTGAAGACCAGGTAGCTAGGTCTTGATTTAAATCATATATTAGATGTGAACTTGGAAATGACTTCTGTTTCATTGATATGCAGATGAGGTTTTGCTCAGATCAGATTCAAAAACTTGTGGACAATAAACTTCAAAGTTCTGTCGGTTTGGAAACTACACAAAGAAGGCTGTCGGATATTAGACCGTCATCGCAACAGGTTAGGGATACAGTGGTGGAAGTGCAATCTAAAATAGCCAGTAGTCGGGTGACTCATATGGAATTACAAGTAGAACTTGAGAAAGAAAGGTATTTAGTCTGTAACGCATATAGTGATTCTCTTCAAATATTTTTAGTACACAGCAGTTATGGAGCTTTTTGTCTTTTTGGTACTAGGTTTGCCAAAAAAAAAGTAGAGGAAGATCTAGAGGTTGCTAGGAGAAACTTTTCACATCTTAAATCACAAGATGAAGATTCCTCAGAAACTGATAAGCTTCAACAGGAACTGGGAGAATACAGGGATATTGTCAAGTGCAGTATCTGTCGTGACAGGACAAAAGAGGTAATATTTTTTATTGCAATTTGAACTATTAGCTGAATTTAAGCAGAAGCTGCTATCGATGCTGGAGAGTATCAATGATGGCATGTGGCTCAGTTGACAAACTGATTCACCCACCTGAGCTCCCTGTGGGTGGAAACGCCATGTGGAGCATCATGTGTTTAGTGTCAAGCTGATGTTAGGATGGGAGTTAGCGAACACATTATCTTACTGAAAAAAAAGAAGCTAATTGACATACTTCCAAAATGTAGCTAGGAAAGAGAAATTGAAGATACCAAACTAATTGGGACTTAACCCTTCCCCTAGAATAGAGGTCTTTGTAGTTGGAAAATAAATAAATTACTGTTCTTTGAGAGTCTGGGAGATACTGAAGAGTTCCGACTTCCGAGTCTGATCTAGTAATTCTCAAATGTTCATTGCAATCACAGCTAGTATTAGTGTATGATTCATTTTTGTTGAACACTTGAACTAGATTGTTTACCCTGGCTTTGTATAACAAATGAACAGAAGTTAACTACTTCAAATACCTACTATAACTGTTCTGGCTTGCTAATAGTGGTCAAAGCTTTAAATACCGAAAATTTTCATATCTCGACTGTTATGCTCTAGTGTGAAAGGAGAGTGCTCCTTTGGGTAGTGTTGTGTGCAATGTTATCATATATTTATTTTGTATATCTTGTGTCTTCTCTGAAGGGGGGGCCTTGGTGCAATGGTAAAGTTGTTGTTACGTGACTGAAAGGTCGCGGGTTCAAGTCTTGGAAACAGCCTCTTGTGTAAAAAACAGGGCAAGGCTGCCTACAATACACCAAAATAGTGGGACCCCTTCCAGGACCCTGATATGCGGGAGCTTTGGTGTACTGGGCTGCCCTTTTGTGTCTTCTCTTTCGACCTCACTGCATCAATAGGAAATCCTTCATTCTTTTGCAATCTTTATTCTAGTTAGAATTATTCCTCTGTTATTCAAATCTGCCCAGTTATGCGAATTCTTTCTTATACCAAGAGACAGCTTCCAAACAAGGTGTGTACAGCAGTGGTCAGTGGCTCAACGCCAGTCAATGGTCGAAGTTCAAAAGTCTTGTCATCAGAGAATGCCCAGTCAAGTTCAATAAAATTCTGACATAACAAGGGGTCCAGTTAGGTGTTTTGATAAAGCTATGTGACGGATAAGGCAAAATATATTTTTTCAACAATGAGTGATCCTGTTGAAATAGGATCTCCCATTATTGAGGTTATTTTTCTTACAGTGATGGAGCACGTTAAAATTAAGACTGAGCTATTCAAATTGTATTTGAAGTTGTGGAAACAGCCATGACGCTAGGGCACTCCATGCTAACTAAATGCTTTAAAGTTTACTTTTGCTGATATGCTGACTCAGCAGCTGATTTGGGATACAAGATTATTAAATTCTTGTGTAAAACAAATTCTCGGGTGTTGCCGCAGATGGGTAGTGTGTTTAGGGAACCCTTGCTTAAAAATTGAAATAGCTATTGAGGGAAAAGAACCAAGCCTCTTAAATAATCCTTGAAGTATCTCACCGATCTGCAACTTAGATACCTTATAATACCTAAGTTCGTAGCATAGCACCGCTCTGAGAGCCAACATCCCAGCAGGTAGACTATGATATTTTTTTCGGCCTTTTCAGTCAACCCCTCCACTGGTAGCCATTTTCAATCCACTGCTATCCTGCTCAATTGATAAGAATCCAAGTACTTGAGGAATCCTCAATGATAAACTAGCTATCAAGGGGAAGGACCAACCCTCAAATACTCCACGGAGCATCCCATACTTCTCGATGTGGGACTTAGGCAGCCCATAATACCCAAGTCGCTATTGCTTTGCTCCATTTGTATTTTTTTCTTTCTATTTTGCCCATGTAGGATTACAACACCTTTTTCATTTTGCATCCTGATATTTGTCATTATGATTTGATTAAGCATTTGAAGTTCTCTACTTCCTTTTCATGTTTAAGCTTAGATTTTCTATGAAACCAAATGAAATTTTAGACCATTTTCAGATTTTTTTATGTTTGTCTAACGTAAACTTAATTAAGTCTTACATCACATTATTTTAGATTTACATAAGCTTCGTCAGTAAGGCATATTTATCAGTCCACATATACTTGGATAAAGCTAGTAAAAGCTACTAATATGTTCTGATTTTCCCCATTTCTTTTAATTTATTTTGCTGCTCTACCATATGGTTAGATATATTGCAAGTGATATATGATCTATTAGGAAGAGAGCTTGCTTTTGTTGTCTTTTCTCATTAAATTTGGAAAAATACTTGGCTTTCTTTTTGGGTGCTTCCTCATAATTTCAATTTTTTGTCAGGTGGTAATTACAAAATGCTACCACTTGTTCTGCAACTCATGTATCCAGAAAATTGCTGGTAGCCGGCAGCGCAAATGTCCACAATGTGGTGCATGCTTCGGGGCTAATGATGTTAAGCCGGTTTATTTGTAACTACGTTCCATCATGCTTTTTGAGAAGACCCCATTGTTCTTTTGAAAATGATCTGGTGTATGGTTCAATTGTATGCTTGTGCCAACTGTTGAGATCAGGAACATTGGCAGCAGCAATCAATGGGTGCCTTTCTCCTTTCATTTTGGAAATGATTCTTTTTGCTGGTACTTCCAAGTTTCAAAGTACCACTTGTACACTTTCGTGAATGTGAGATGTTTGGTTTTTACTTTCAGTGCAAAGAATTTGAAGCCCCACACGAAACATGATATTCGTTCTTTGCAGATTTATCATAATTCTTCTTCCAATGAGATTTGGAGAGGCCAATGAAGGTTGTTCTTTGACTGTACAATTAATATTTCAAACTATAAAAAGCCCGAACTGGCCATTGATTGCTATGTGCCTTGGAAGTTGACTCCTAAGAGTGCAATGAAAATGTCTTACTCTTTAGATCAACAGTTCTTTTTCCTGCTGCTATGGCAGAAGTTCAAATTTTGGCTTCACAGGCTTGTGTTGTACTTGTATATATCTTAGATTCATAAGAGGTCGTTCAATTTTGGTTTATCACAGCCTGTAATCTGTGTAATCGTGTAGATGATATGCCAAGATATCATTGTAATTGATGTTGTGTTGTAATCTACGAATGCCCGATTTAATTGAATTAGTTATTCTTCTAAATTCCTTCTCACCGGTTGTATGTCTTTGTAATTGAAGATATAAAATAAAAATGCTTTAAACAAGCGTTTGTTTTCATTACCAGCATGGTATGGTATAAACACCAGAGTCTTTCAATAATTTGGTTGGACATTTGAAAAAAAGCACATGTTTGGAATTTGAATGAATTGTCTTGATAGTTGTAGAGTATTGTGATTTACCAAAAGAGTTATAAAATATATTCGTAATAAGAACTAGTATTGACATAATGATTGGTTAAAAAGTAGTTGTGCGCAACAAGGACTCGAAGCTATATGATTTTTCATTAGGTATTTTAATTTTTTTTTTTTTGGGTCGTAGATGAAGTGGTAAGCTACTGAAATTAAACTCACACAACTATGAGGTCTCGGGTTTGAACTTGGATCACGATGTCCGACTTTGCAATTTTGGCATTTGGCAATTTAACTAGAACTTTTAGACAACATTTTTCATTTTTTTAACATGTGTTGCATGCCTTTTAAATTTTAGTGGAATATTTTTGACACACCAATTTAACGTGCATACCGGTTCTTTGGTGGCATCTCCTTATTAATGAATGACACGCATATCAAATGTGCTCTTTATTATTAGGGAGATTAGTCAATTTAGTCCCTGAATAGGAAAATAGTCGTCACTTTAGTCCCTGAATGCAGATAAATTGCAAAATAGTTCTTGGATGTAGACTCTGTTAGTCACTTTAGTCCCTGAAATTGATTAACAGAGTCTACATTTAAGAACTGTTTTGCAATTTTTCTGCATTCAGGGACTAAAGTGACTACTTCTTTCCCATTCAGGGACTAAAGTGACTAATCTCCCTTCCAAAACAACATTCAACGCAGAAGGGAAGTTCTTAGAAATTAAAATGAAGTCTCACTCTATTTTTGGTGTTGTTTTTCTTCCAAAATCTAAGGTAGCATGCTGATCATATGGGAGCGCAATTGTTCACCGAGTGAGGTACCAAAGACTCTGACGACGAAGTTGGTCATGTGTCATTCCTTAATCAGCTAATTTTAACTCCAACAAGTCCATCAAAAGTTACACCTAACGAGATCCTCACATTGATAACACTATATTAATTATCAATATCCATCTATCATTCTCTACAAAAATATGCTTTGAAATAAAAAGAATTTCTCTATATTTTTCTCTTCTCTCCTCTTCTAACTTTCGAATTGAGCAAAAGTATATTCCCTCCGGTCTTATTTATAAGAAAAAGTTGACTTTTTAGATTCATTGAGTAATTGAACTATCTTATCAAAAATATAGATCAAATACATCATTTATGCAATGAATCAATAAAGTCAAATATTTCTTATAAATAGGATCTGAGGGAGAACAATATGAGTTGTATCATTATCAATAAGATTATTAACTTTCGTAGCTACGCTATGATTATATATGCTGAGTGGTGATACATGTACACTTCCATGTGGTAATACACCCCTTACCCCTACACAAAATTCTGACATGTGACAACCTAGATAAAAGAGAAAGTGTGACTGTGAGATTAATTTACCAAAATGTTTATAGTATATGGGGTGTATAATGAGGTGTGTAAATAAAAGATGTTCATATATGTGACATAAGATTCTTAATTCCTCTCGTGGCATTATTTTCCTTTGGATTACATAAACTACAGCGATTAACCTTTTGTTAATTAGCCTACTTGTTTGTATTTACTTAAAATTTTGTGGGAAAAAGCTGGCAATAATCATTGTACTTTGAATATTTAGTCGATAGTGACATATAATAGAAATTGTCCAATTAAAAAGTAAATCGTGTTCAATTATTAATTAGTGTCAAGAAAATATAGTTTTTGATTGTGATATCCCCTTTCTGCTTTTGTTTTTCATTCTTTGTCTGTGAAGTCATTCAGCACTTTAATTTTTTCAATAATTCTAATAGGAAAATATATTTCTTTGAGTTCGTAAAACCACAAGTATTGTACAGAATAGTATAAGAAAGAACAACACAATATAGGGAGAACAACACATGACAAATTTTTATGACATTGAATAATTTTTTGTTTTATATGAATTTTGGGGGACAAAATGCTATTTTAGTATTTTAGACAACCTGTACGTGGGACAAAAAGTTGTGTTGTGGTTTGGTGGGAGACAAAAATATTAGTTTTTGTCCTGTCCCTTGCCTCCAGTTTATCGTGTACCGAAAACAGTTTTACAAATCAAACACTGGATCTAGAATTGTTCTGTCCAGTCCTTCATTTTTTAATAAATCAAACGCACCCATAGAAGTCAAAATATCTACCGATTTGTTGATAACTTTTCTATATAAAAAACATCAATCATCTTTAGTGAAGTTCCTCTAACATCGTATGTTCCAATTTATAAGACTCAAACTTAAAATCTTGTTTAAGGTATCTGAATCTGTTCCACGTAAATTACTGTAATGTTAGCTTTCCATAGCATCTATAAGTAATTATAGAGATTAGATCCTGTTTATTTCGTGAAAAATAATTCCAATATGTTTTTCTCTTAGCTTACTAATAGGATATATATAATGTTAGTAAAAGTGTGCACTCAGTCCGTACGTGTATGTTTATTGTTAAGTTGGTATGTTTATATTCACTGCCCTCAATACGAAGGTTTATAGGTGTATTATCTAGTATTAGTTTAAATAAAGTTGATCAATTACTTGGTTTATAATGTTGTTGATGAAATTATTTTATGTAAAATTAGGATTGAATTGGAAAATAATAAGAAGATAATGTATGTAAGTAATTGTGTTTGGTGTCATAAACATTTTTTAGACCTTATGCCTCAATGTTAAATGATCGTGTAAACACATTTTAACAAATTTGGTTGAAAAAATGGATTAATTTGTTAAACATATTTTTCTAAAGGACTAACTTGTTCACTTTTAATGACATGAAAGACCAATTTAAAATTAAAAAAACAAAAATGACTAATCCAATACATATGCTAAATTTAAAAGATCCCAAGATGTATTTGGCCATAAAACATGACCGCTCACTTTTAGTTGTATCTTCCGTCTCAATTACATTTTTTTTATTTCTAAAATACTCGAATTTAATACCTTATTTAAGATATCAAAATCCTCTACAATAATGATTGTTTTCGTTAACCTTAGTTACTTGTGTATAAACTAATTCATACATAAAATAAAATATTGATTTCTGTCTACGTGGCATAGCTCAACTGACAAAAAATTTGACGAAATTGTTAGGTTGTATATTGTGACGGGCATTGAATCCCGACTCTTTGATTTGTGTGTGTAAGTTTCACTCTTGCCATTTTGTCTCTAACCAATAAAAACATATTGATTTCTAATCAATTGCTTGAAAGATCTGAAGGGTTTGCCACTCAGACTACAATGATATATTGACACTTGCTTTGCTATTTAATCACTTTAAAGTTTAACCACACATAAATTTCTTTCTCAAGATGCATGTTGTCGACTACTTTGGATACCTACATGCATGTGCGTGTAATAAGAAACCGAGAATCAAATAAAAAATTTCATACACTTAATTATGAAGCAAAAAGAGAAAAAAAAATTGTATTCCATCAAGGTTCTTCTGGATGCTTGTTTATTTTATCATCCAATTGATAAAAAAAAAATGATTAATAAATGATGCAATATAGTCTCACCTGTATCTTTCCAACATAAAGATAAACAAAAAGAGAAAGATTTGAGGGTTTCCTTGCTTTACAGTCAACTGCATTAAACCTTCATCAATATGTTGAGAACAAAATCATTAAAGCATAATGTTCTTTACTTCTTTTAAGACAAGATCTTTTCCTAAAATAAATAAATAATTAAGCAATCAAAGTGAGAAAATAATTGAAGGGTATATGATGCTCCCAAATCCAGTAAATAACCATTCTCAGTAAATATAATAAAAGAATATCAAATTTCAATCATATGCACACATAAAGTTTCTAAAAGATGCTTCTTTATTATTTTGTACATTGACATACATTTTAGTAAATTTTTTTTCTTTCTATATCTATTTTAGTCTAAGCATTACTAAACTAAATTAGACAAAATAGCTATAGACAACAACCATGTACATATTCAAGTCCAAACATTTCCTCAAGTGACATTCACCAACCTCATAGCTAGGCAGTGATTACATAGGAGACAAATTTAACTCAATTTTATTTCCTTTTTTTTGTTATTTCGCATTTTATTTTTTTAATGTGAAACAATAGCTATTACTAGTAGCAAGGTTTTAAATAACAGTCATGGCTTCATCACAATCAACACAATCTTTTCAATGCACATTTTTTAATTGGTTAAAATTCAAATGACTCACACTAAATCATGTAGACGGCACATAAATTTAGTGAAACTCATGTGAATTTCAGTCAATTAGAGAATGCGCGTTGAGACGAGTGTGTCAGAGAGTATCTTGTTAGCACAATTCTACGAACAATTGAGGTCAAATGCAGATGATGCAAATTAATTTCAGGTCGAGTTGGAGCCTACAGTTACAAAAAGCTCGATGTCGCAGCCCATATAGCAGTCGATCAAAGATGACACTAGTAATACTCCCATGACGAAAGTTGCTCCTCGAGGCGAAGTCCACTATCAACAGCACATAAATGCCAAGAAGAAGAATAAGAAAGAAATCCATTTTTTCCATCAGGAAAAAGATCTGGCAGATCAAAGAGTGTGTCATCAATATCATCATTTGTAGTAGCAGTACTAGATGGAGAACTTGAATTAGATTCTTGAACATTATCTATGGAAGAAAGAGTTGAAAATGAAACTTGATCTTGATCTTGGTCTTGGTTTTGTTGTTGGTCATTTTCACCCTGGCAACATTCCTTAATCTCCTCAAACACAATGGCTGCTGCTTTTGCAGCTGCAACTTGAATGTCCTTAGGTGAAGTGGTTGAAGGCCTTGGAAGATTTTGAGCCAAATTAGGGAAATTGAGGTAAGCTGAATGACCCTTTATGGCTAAAGCAGCTACATCATGAGCTCTAGCTGCCATTTCAGCTGTAGGGTATGTTCCAAGCCATATTCTTGACTTCTTTCTTGGCTCACGGATTTCAGATACCCATTTTCCCCATGCTCTCATTCTTACACCTCTATATGTAGGGTGTTTTGTGTCATTTTCATTTCTCTCTCTTTTCTTGGATTTTTTAATTCCATTTTGAGGACTATTTTTGGTTTCTTGATTGGTGCATGAATTTGAATTTGAGTTAGAAGATGTTGGTGTTGATGAGGATGTGCTAAAGAAGTTTTCATTAGCATCATTTTCCATGTTGATATGTTTTTCCTATGTTAGGGGGTTATGATTAGATTTAGAGAGGTGTATAGAGAGGAAGAATGAGTGTGGAAGGTGCATAAAAATAGAGTGGTGTGTTTGTATTTTATGATTCTCTAAAAAAATAATTTGGATTTATATAAAGAAGAAAGGAAAAGAATAAAGAAAAGAAAAAGAAACAAAAGCAAAAAAATTGAAGGAATATAAAACATGGGCTCCAGAAGGTAACAATTCAGCTACTTTGTTTCCCATGTTGAAATTGAGGAGCATTGCCTTTAGATTTAGATGTACTATATAAAAGATAAATGGATGCCAATGCTTTTTATTTTTTGAGGTCTCTTGTCAATATACGTATTCCCTCTGCTTCACATGTTGGTCCTACTTTTTAGGGACTAAATTCTTTTACACACATTAATTGGTGTTCACCAATAATTTGAGATCGATCGACCCACATTACTTTTTTTTTTCGATATCCTGAAAACAATCATTTGTGTAAAAACAAGACAAAAATGCGTACAATACACTAATTAATGGGACTATTTCCAAGACTCTGTGTATACGGAAGCATTAATATACCACGCTGCCCTTTTTTTATCTTCAAATAATCATCAATGATAATTTGAGAAGGGACAACAAAGATCAATAAATGCAGCATGTATTTACCGATGTAGTCCAAATATACTACTACTATGTAGAGCAGCTTGTCGTTAGTTAGGTTTCTTTATAAGTGGTTGTACCTACGGGTGGTCGCGGTGCGGTTGGTTTGGTTTTGAGGCCGTAAGTCATAAATTGCAAAATAAAAAAACATGCGGTTTGAGTCGATTCAATTTTACAATAAAAACCGAACCAAATCAAGCTAATATTTTTTTGGTTGGTTTGGTTGTTGCAGTTTTTATCGAGACAATACAAATTTTTCCGACAATGTTTTAAATTTCATCAAACATTATAATTTAATTTTTATCCAACAATATTCCTATCAACATACACCAAATTAAAAGCATCGACCAAAAAAAAACTTATTTGGAAAGAAATGGAAAAAACTAAAATTTCATCATTTTCTAAAAGTTTTCATTGAGTTTCTGTTTATCTACATAAACAGATATGCAAAAGTGCAAGTAACATCAAATTAAATAACATAAATACATTTTTGAAATAAAAAGCAAAGAAAAAACTTAACAAGAGAAAAAACATGTAAATCTAAAAAAGTCTCATTCAATTTCTATGAGTATTGGGTTGGTTGACATATGTTTTATTAATGTTTCTCTTATGTTGCGGCTTTGTTTACTTCAATTGGTAAAATATAAACCAAAAATTGAACCGAACCGAGTGGTTAAGTCAAAAAAATGGTCTGAATACATCCAAATAAAATATAATATTTTACGGTTTTCAAATTAGCTTAATTCGGTTTACAATTTTTTATTAGATTAGTTTGATTTTGAACCACCTTTAATTATCTAACCATGATTTTCACATGAAATTCCCCACAAAAATAATCCTTCTAATTTTGACCATCAATTCTTTTTGGGTGGCTAGTTGGGTCCATTTTGATAGCAGATCCTAAATACATTAATATATACAGGCCTTTTCTTTTTTATTCTTGGCCATGTGTTATAAACTTTAAATTAAGTTTGTATAATATAAAATGTCAGTGCCACCTGATATTCAAGATTTTTATATCATGTGCTTGTTGTTCTGTCCTCTTCCACTTGACTCAATTTTATGAGGTAACCTAAATACCTAATCACAATTATTTTAAGGCTGTTTGAGAGTTTATGAGCGAAGGACTTGCAAAAAGTGGAAGAAGTGAAAGGTCTCGGAAGGAAAGGATTTTAGTTTACTTGAATATAATACAAAATTTACCTAATTGAAAGGAACTTTAAAATTGTATTGTGAAAGAATTTTGAAATGAGTTGTGATAAATTCTTTAAATCTAATATATGTTATAAAACTTGAAAAATTAATAATATATTAATTATCAGGATCCATCTATCATTCTCTACAAAAATATACTTTGAATTAAAATGTAAAATTTCTCTATATTTTTCTCTCCTCTCTTCTTCTCCAAACTTCTGAACCGAACCAAGTATATTTGGATAGAGAGTAATGGAAGGGGATGTGATTTTTGCTAATAAAGTATCTAATGATACAATGAAATATTTTTAAAATTAAATTATGTGTGATTGAAGTATTACATCATTATTATCATGTTGTTCTTTGTTTTATTTTTTAAAAATATCAAATATGTTTTTAAATATAGACTTAGCCTTCAAAATTTTCCCAACTAAGTATCAATAACATATTTTTCTCCGTCTTGCATAAGAGTTTATTTTTCTCCAAGATATTTTAACCTTCCTATATAGAGGAGATTTGAATGGTCTCTTAGAATTACAATGTTAAACAATCACCACCTCATTAAAAGCTTAGCATTAGTTACACATTCTCTAATACTCTATTCAAATATATTTAGTTTCATTGATTGAAATTCAAAGTCTCATTATTTTGAGAATTTGACCTCAAAATCACAAGTTCTATATAAATTTAATGAATCTCATGAATTGCAACAAGTAAAAGAAACGTAGCGTCCAAAAAGTAGATTTTTTTTTTTTGAGAGGGCGTCCAAAGAGTAGATAGTATTTTTCATATTTGTTAATTGTTATTTTATGTTGCGATATTGTGACACACAAATGGAATAGGACTAATGTGCATATATATTTGGAGCAAGGGTTCTCTATATTTCTCAAAAGCTATAGTAGAGATGTTTATTACTATAATTTTCATATGTATAAACAATATTCACCGGTCTCAAATTATAAGTTGTTTTGATCTTTTTACACAAATTAAGAAATTTAATCAATGTTGTATGAAAAAAAATTATATTACAAGACAATCTAGAACAGAGCACCTCTCAAATTGGGTGTTTAAATGGGTCTCCTATGTCCACGTCACTCATTTTACAGTAATACTTAATAAGCACTGATTTTCTCCAACCCATCACCTCAAAATAAATTATTAAATAGGTCCCACAAATAATTCTATATAATTACATTTCAACAAAATTTCTTTATTTTATTAAGATTTATTAAATGCGACTCGCAAAAAATGAAGAAAGAGAGGGTGCTTCCATAGTCACCCTTCTCCATAGACACCCTTATATTATACTCCACAATAGGGGTGCCTACTTAATGTGGTGCTAAATAGGTGAAGCACCCACCATTGTGGATGGTCTAATTTACTTTACAAAATTACCCTTCATTAATGCTATAGGGGAGAGAAATTTAAAGAATTGAAAGAAGAGAGTATTAAATAGCAAATGATATAGTAGGAAAAAAATCATTAATGCATCATTGATATTATAAAACAACTTATAATTTAAGATAAATTTTTTCACCAAAGTGACTTATAATTTGGGACGAAGGAAGTACACACAACCACATTTAAAAATTTATTACATTTAATTAAACATTTATGTATAAAAAATTATGGTAATAAAGATGCAATTTTTATCCTTGTGAGCATTATTCAGTTGGTACGAACATTATATATTATATACAAAAACCGAATCTCGAATTCTCCACTTATTCATCTAAAACGTGAAATTCTAACCTCAAAACTACTTAAAAAAAATACAATTTTCTATTTAAGAAAAAAAGAGTATCTGTCCTATTTTTTTTGTGGAACCTAATGATCATTCCCAATGGAGGGAGCTTGCTCAATAAATATTTGTACTATATGGATGGAATATGGATACCCTATTGGCGTTACAGGAACATGGCACTTTATTTGAAGAAGAGTTTACATAGGTACACATTCTCTCTGCAAGATCCACATATTTTTCCCACTAAAAATGTGAACTTTCCTTCATTCTACTCGGGACCCATTTTTTTAAAATAAATTATTATTGAAATAATATAATATGATTAGTAGTGGAATTCAGTAAACAAATTTTTTTAAATACTCTATTAAAGTGACTGAATATTTATTAAATATTAATATTTAAAATTATAAATGAATATTGTGTAGAGCAGTTTTTTTTTTGTTTTATCAAAGCACTAAAATAAAAGACAGGAGAGGCCTGAACCAATACAACAGAGTTGCAGAGGTGTCAAAGACCACTAATGTACTGGAAAACTAGTTAGAATATGACCATTCTAGGCTAATACAACTGTTACAAAACTATCCTCTCTATGAAAATTTAAACAAAATATTGATATTCCAGTTATTCTTTTACAACTGAACCAACTATTCCGTATCTGCCAAGGCAGCTTTGAAGGTACTCTTTTGGGCACGAGTCCTCATTCCGGCTGAGTTAAAGTTAGCCGGCTTCTCTTTGTTTACCTGTTTCTTCTTCTTTCTCTTTGCCTTAGTGCTCTTCGAGAAACTTGGATAGTGCTGCTCAAAGTCTGATATGGTGGCTTCTGCATTGTCATGTCTGAGAGTGTCCTCCATCTCCTCTTCTACTTCATTCCCTGAAAATTTGGAAAGAATTTGCACACTCTTTAAGACTGCAACAAAGTGGATAGAGGATTTGGAAGCAGAAACCAAGGTTTGGCTTGAAGGGAGCTTGTCACTTGTCAAACTAGCATATTTGGTAGTTATAGGTTGCAACATAGGAGTAAACACTGGAGTATCTACCCAAACTTTCAACTTGTCTAGATCCATAACTCTAATTGATGTAGTAGGCATGACACCGGGGAATGACCACCTCCCATCATTCAACTTCATCTGTTGATCATTGTTGCTACCCGTAATATCCGAGGGTCTAGCTTGAGAAGAAGAAGACACCTCTAGATTGATGGGGCTTACTGAAACGGCACCCTCATCTAGGATATTGTTGGAAATGGCCCCAACAGCTTCCCTCATACCAAAAGGAACAACCAAGTTATCTCGAATCTCAGCTGGGTCCGCCCCACTATCCTTGTCATTCTCATTATCCAAAATTTCAAAAGAGTTATGGAGTTCAAGACTTTGATCAGCCAAAGCTTCTTGATCTCCTGAGAATGAAGGAAGGTTCCCCTTTGAACTTGTGTCCTTGTTAATATAAAATGTTGTTACTTCTTCCATTTCCTTGGTACCATTCCCATCATATTTCGAACCCTAGTTGTAGCTTTCAACATGCATTGAATTTGATATTGCATGAGACTTTACTTGGGTGCTGGTCCTAGTAATCCGATTTGGAGTAGCTTCTTGCATAATCAGAGGAGATGGGACATCAGGAATGACTATCTGATTACAAGCCTTTGTATTATAAATGGTGTTTTGCTTAGTTGTCAAGGTATCATGGTGATATTGCCCTATTATATCCCCCTGCACATTACTCTTTCTTTATTCCATATTCCTTTTGTCCTGCACATTAGAGGTAACTAGCTTATTACATTGTTGAACCGTATGTCCAATGAACTTGTCGTGGCAACAAAACAGTGGATGCCTTTCATATTGCACCTCCACCGTGAAAGCGTAACCTTCACGTTCCAATATCACAGAGTCAAATAGCTTGCTAGACATATCAACATCTACAAGAATCCGAGCATAAATTCCAAACAATCTAGATTGTGTAGCCTTGTCTATTATTGAAGGGGTACCCACTCCATAAGCAATTTCAAACAATGTCTTCTCCCTCCAATATTCTTGGGGAAGTTGCATCAAACGAACCCAAATTTGGGCATGTGTTTGCAGCTGAGATTGAGTATTTAAATCAGAAGACCGACAAGAAAATCTAATTATACAAGGCTTCAAGTTAATGACACCTTGAGCTAAGACCATTCTCATATCATCGACAGACTGAAAGTTGAACTCGAAACAACCCTTACCCAATGGAAGAACAGACCAATCCCCCAAACAAGGCCAGAGATTCTACAATTTGATCTTCAAAGTTTGTGTTGTTAGTGGTGTATTGGACTGTTGTAAGGTCACCCTACCATGAAGATGAGTGTTGCAATTGAAGTAGATAAAATAGTCACAAGGAAGGGGGGGTTTGAATTGTGACCCTTTAAAAATTATCCTGAAACTTAAAAAACAATTCTCAAGTAGTTTACTTGGAAGTGTTAAGTTAATATTCTGACTTCAGAACATTCTGAAGTTCATACACAAAAACTGTTTAATAAAGTAAATGTGCAAGTGTGTGTTGTGTATACTGTAATTAAAGAGTATAAAGAAGAGAGAAAGAACACACAAAGATTTATAGTGGTTCACCCAATATGGGCTAGTCTACTCCTCACAATCTTGTGAGATTTTCCACTATGATGCTTGAGATAACCTCTCAAATCCTGCACCTTACAATCTTTGTTCACCTGAACAATTGCAACTATGTATTCTCTAAGCCTCAGCAGGCTTGCACCTTGTTGCTAAGTTAACCACTTAGACTTTTATAACCTTTACTCAAACTAACACTTTAGTACCCCTAAAGCTAGATGAGATTTTGATTACAATTTGTATGGAGGTTGGATGTTTGAGAATCAAACAGAAGAAGAGAAAGAAGAAGTTATCTTTGAAAGAGATAACAGAGGGTATTGGTGTACACTACAAGAAGGTAAAAAGAGCCTTCAGTGATAACCAATCTCAATTGCAAGAGCTTTAAACAATTCAAGTTGTTTTCTTGTATGCTTTGCAATGGTGCAAGTTTTGCTAAGGCCTTGATCTCTATTTATAGGGTCCTTGAGCTCATATAGCCGTTGTAGGGTGTCCAATGGTGTTATGCCATGTGTCCTGGGTCCCACAAGCTTTAACTTGAAATTCAGGGCGAACATTCTGATTTCTGATGAACATCAGAATGTTGTTGTGTTTATGATGATCTTCATCTGAGATCATCATGATCTTCATCTGGGTTCATCATGTATGAATGAACACATGAATTTCTGGGCGTGTCATATGCTTTTCATATGAATTTCTGGGCAATAATCAAAGTATGGGCTTTTCCACATACATCAGAAAGTTACTTTCCCAGATTTGCCTTGGGACTGGTGCAGGAGAGATAAAGTGGATTCTGCATCTTCATGCCCATGCTTTGAGAGATTGTGTGGTCCATGTACTGTGCCAACTCCCATGCGTTGTCTATCTCTGATTGAGCAGGACAGATTTGCTTTTGCTTTTGCCTTTTTGCTTTTCACCTACTGTACTGTTCATAAAGTAAGCATGTGCAGAGCTGAACATTCTGACCATTAGAATGTTCCATTTGTTTCACTTAGAATGATTTGTAAAACTGCCATTTGATGTAATCAAATCCTAATAGTGAAACAACAATGAAGAGCAGTTATTTTAACATCTAGGATGATATTCCTTTGTGGAATTTTCCTAGTACATCAATGTTCATAGTCTTAAATGAACA
>Ga0315914_1004053_pt1 | contig 21984 bp, 18 predicted proteins | sample MpolenodulesMG_FD_203920 | JGI IMG/M metagenome (GOLD analysis project Ga0315914, IMG submission 203920) | Medicago polymorpha root nodule microbial communities from Los Angeles, California, United States - elongated nodules | ecosystem: Host-associated > Plants > Roots > Nodule | place: USA...
TCGCCTCACGGGTAAGTTTGTTCGCCATGGCGAGTTGAGCTTCCTTCCCCAGTGGGTTTCTGCCACGTCAGCTCTGAGGGGGTTAGACCGCCTTACTCGCCTCCCGAGTAATTTCACTCGCCATGGCAAGTAAACATGTACTTCTGCCTATTTCTTGCTGATGCTACTTGCCATTGCGAGTTGGAGGCGAGTAACTTCAACTTTCTGCCTCAGCTCGCCTTTGAGCTCGCCGTGGCGAGTTGTCCTTTGCATTTCTTCATGTTTTCTTGCTTCTAAAGTGTCCAGGCGTGCATTTTCCTACAAAGAGTTGGCATTAGATGTGAAAAGCATAATTGAATGATTCTTCAGTATTTGTGAGCTTTTCGCAGGATAACTTGCAAACCAAGTAATCAAAGTGCCTAAAATATATAGTCTATTTAACTCCTTTTTGACACTTATTAGTATCCATATTCTTGAACATTTGATGAGCATCGAACTTTGAAGAGACACTTCCAGCAATCATTTCTACCGACATGTCCTCTTCCATCTTCAGATACACGGTTGGAGACAACCTTAACTCGCAGCACAAACGTTTCTCCTGATAGAAAATTACATCTGGCGGTTTCAGAAAAAAAAAAATTAGAAGCAATGTACAGTTTTAAAATGCAAACATGGCAGAAGAAAAAGATTCGTACAACTTCAGAAAGTAAATCTGCTACAAAGTATCCTGTTGCTTTGACAACACTTGATGTAGCTAGCACTGCAGGTCTGGTACCAGTAGAGTCTGGTGACATCAATGCATTCAGAACCCCGTGATTGTTTGGGACCACATGAGTACTTTCTCTTGCCTTGCGAGCACTTCCTTCAACTTCATTTCTTCTCTTATTTGCCCGATATATATCTGCTTTAGCTGAACTGCGGCATCCAACAACAATTGCTTCCTGCGGCCATGTTCAACAAATGTCAAAAAATTGTTCAATTATCCAAAAAGAGAAAAAAAGTGAATGTTCATAACAATTTAATGGCATCCATGTCTCAAACCTTAAGCTCTTGAATTCTTTTCTAGATATCCATGTTAAGAGATAACAGTTCTAAGAAATTCATTATGCCTTTCCTTAGTATGAAAGCACATTAACACGTCATATTTCCGGCATATTGCCTTTTCCTCGGGTGTTAAATCCTTCTTAAATGGATTTGGATATAGCAAATTTCTTTCAAGTATAAATTTCTTCATATTTGTTTTTTAATATGGAAGAGAGCACAAGAAGAAATTTATACTTGAAAGAAGTTTGCTATATCCAATTCCATTTAAGAAGGATTTAACACCCGAGGAAAAGGCAATATGCCAGAAATATGACGTGTTAATGCGCTTTCATACTAAGGAAAAGCACAATGAATTTCTTAGAACTGTTATCACTGAACATAGATATCTAAAAAGAATTCAAGAGCTTATGGTTTGAGACATGGATGCCATTAAATTGTTATGAACATTCACTTTTTTTCTCTTTTTAGGAAATTGAACAATTTTCTAACATTTGTTGAACAAGGCCGCAAGAAGCAATTGTTGTTGGTTGCCGCTGTTCAGCTGAACCATATATATATCTGGCAAATAAGAGAAGAAATGAAGTTGAAGGAAGTGCTTGCAGGGCAAGAGAAAGTACTCATGTGGTCCCAAACAATCACGGGGTTCCGAATGCATTGATGTCTCTAGACCTACAGGGCCAGCTACATCAAGTGCTGCCAAAGCAATAGGATACTCTGTAGCAGATTAACTTTCTGAAGTTGTAAGAATCTTTTTCTTCTGCCATGTTTGCATTTTAAAACTATACGCTTCTAATTTTTTTTCTTCTGAAACCCTCGAATGTAATTTTCATTCAGGAGAAACGTTTGTGTTGTGAGTTAAGGTTGTCTCCAACCGTGTATCTGAAGATGCAAGAGGACCTGTCGGTACAAATGATTGCTGGAAGTGTCTCTTCAAAGTCTGGTGCTCGTCACATGTTCAAAAATATGGATCACATGAAAATTGACAGGGTGTATGATACGCTCATTAAGAAGGGCATTGGTTCCCCCTTGAGACCTCTCTTAATCTATTATCATGTTCAAGGACCCCTTAATAATAATCAGAATAAAATTAAGTTATACATCAAACTATAAACATTTCTAAATTTTTTTGAAGTGTTGTATCAAGATTTTGTAATAAGTTTCTATCCGACATTTTTCATGCACTGTGGAGTGGATAGAAGTGGTGTGTACCGAAATTTCACAGGGAAGTTAAAGACCTGTTGCTTTTATGAATAAAATGACTTATTTGCTAACATGTTGTTTTTGGGGGACCATCAACCTTGAAAATTTGTTGCACATTAGTTGTTTTTTTAATTGTTTTACTCATGACATGTTTTAAGTTTGAAAAGTCTATAGCTTGTCTCCATGAGATATAGAAGATTTTATGGTTTCTCTCTTTATGTGTTTCGCGATTATCATGTGGCTATGCATGCTAGTTTAGTTGCATTTGGTTGAAATTGAGGATAGGTAGGGTTGAGACTAACGTGGATTTAGTCATGGAGTAGCAGTATGGGTTTGAGATTAAAGATTAGGAGGTTCTTGGTGGTGAGTTGTTGGGCATTGCTGGTAAATCCCCAGTAGTTGTAATCAAATACCTCAAGGTTGGGGACTTTCAAGGTATTGCAATGTGTAAGAGTTTGTAATTATTGCATAATTGGTGCAAAAAAGGCTCACATATCTCTGTTGAGAATTGACTCAAAATTGAGGATTAGAAATCTGCCAAAATCGAGCCACGATTTGGAGAAATCGAGCCATGATTTTGGGAGTTTTGATTCTGGAAAAATTGAGCCATGATTTGCAAAAACCGAGCTCGATTTTGCGCTGAAGGATAAAAATAAAACAAATTTTCAGCATAAGATTTGTTCTTAATTTTGAGGATTTTATTTCTCTATAAATATAAACCTTGTATAAGAGTAAACCTTGAGAGAGAGGGGACTGAAACAAGGGTTTAGAAGCCAACAAGAAAACTAGTGTTTGTATAGAGTTTGCTCTTGGCAACAAACACTAGGGTTGGGATTGATTCACCTTGGAAAACACTGTTAGGATTGAGTCACTTGGTCACGGGAAGAGATTGAGACTTTGAGTAGAATTCGGTTTGAATACTTATTCTTGTAACCATTTGTCATCTCTTTGTAAAGTTACTCATCATTATAGTGGAACAGATGACTGCTCTCTCCCCCAGACTAGGTCAGTATTGGATCGAACTGGGTAAACAAATTTCGTGTGTTCTCTCTTTATTTTCTCTCGTTGTTTTCCATCTTTTGCTTGTGTTTATAACTGTCACCCACTTGTTTTGGTTGCTTGATTATTCTTGCTCCACACATCAAGTATTTATTGGTGTGATTTTTTTCAATGAATTCACAACAATCTCATTGTTGAGTATGTTCTTTTTCAGGTGTTTCTTTGAAAGCTATTAACACAAGTTTAGTTCTGATCAATCCAGAAGTACCTGAAGCTTATAAGCTAAGATTTTGGTATTAAAATTGTCCACTTGTTTATTGTCCCTTTGTTTTGATATGTTTATGTTAATCATATTTATATGTTTAAACCTCATGCAAGAAACACTTCACAACCACATTGGTAGCAACGAGTCTATAGATGACGTTGAAGCCATAGACAATGGAAACAACAAGTCTAGTAGCTCATCTTTGGTATAGTATTGACTCTTAAGTTTCTATCATTCTGGGAGTCAGGTATAAGGACTATGTTTTTGGAAATGAGACTGAAGCAAGAACATTTTCCAAAGATATCCCAGTCCAAGGAGATAGCTATAAAGATATCCCAGTTGCCAAAGGCATCAGAAACACACAAAAGGATTACTTATCACACATGGTGTTGATCCTGTATGCATTGCTCAAGATGGGAATGTGACATTTTTCCCTGTTATACTAGTTTCGAAAGAGAAATTAGTAGATACCAATGGAGCAGGTATTGCTGGATGTGTGTCACAGGTTCCTCGGTAAGATGTTTGTTCTTCACGTCTCTAGGTGTCAATGCATTTCAAGTGTTCTCTTTTATGCTTTTAGAATTGAGAATTCTGAGATGATGCAAGGAAGAATGGATTAGAAGCTTACTGAAGATGCTGGGGATTCATGTTCTTTTTCTAGCACATCTTTATATTTGTTAACATTCTAATGTTCTACACATCTAATTTGTTCTAATCGCTGAAATGCTTCTTTAGTTTAAATTTTTTGTCGTTCTGGAATGCATTTTTTTTAAAATTTTTATCATTCTGGAATTCATTGAAATGCATTATTTTTTTTTAAATAGATAAATCAATTTCCTGCGGCTTTATTTGTGGATTTTCTTGTGTTGTTTACTGCGGAAATATCTGTCGCAGGAAACATGGTTACAGGCATGAAAATCCCCTTAAACATTGACCTATTGTTTCCTCCGGATTTTTTTAGATTTGCTGCGGATATACCTTTTTTGAGGATCCTAAAATCCTCAACAAATAATTACCCACGAAGGTATTAATTGGGAACCTAAGTCCTTGGCAAAATCCGTAGAAAACGGGTTTCCTGCGGAATTTACACATGTATCCGAAGGTAATTCTGCAGGAAATACGGGAATTTCTAGTTGTGTATATAGAATAACATGTCTTAAAAGTGTTTATAAATGAAAGACATCTCTCATCTTACAAGCCGATTTCATGGGTGGTTTTAGGCTGAATCCAAATTCAATCATGAGCAGCAAACTCATCAATAGCAATTCCTACTTCAGTAACAAAATAAGGGGCAATAAATTTCATTCCATACTTAGAAAACATACCTTCGGCGGTAACTCCATCATTATTCTGGCTCACATTGGAAGCCTTCTTGATTGTTCTTGAAAGAGCTTTATCGCTTGCTGAATTCATATCACCCATATAAATTATACCCATTAACATAAAATTTTACTATGAAATGGTAAAGAAAGACTTTTCTCAAGCTAAAGATTGTACCCGAGGTTGGCTTAGACATTGTTTCATTAGTGGCAGCCTTCCTAGAATCTTCAAGCTGAGATGTTATACCAAAGGATTAGCAGTCATAAATGAACAAATTTAAAAAACCAGAGTATATTGGTAAGGTTTACCTTATTCCATAAGAAAGTGGAGGTTCTTTCAGAGTCAGCTCTACATTTGGAGGAAATTCTGTAACATGGAACAAAAGCTTGTATTATAAAAATGCAAACAACAAATTGGTGAGTACAAAATTTAATGTATTGTGAGATAACAATACACTTGAGAATTGAGATAGATTTTCATTTTGTCAAAGAGAATATACTATCCGGAGACACAACTGCCCAATATGTCAACTCAAATGACTACCAGGCTAGCTAGAAGATGTATTCACCAAGTCTTGGAGGGATTAACATATAAGATTTTAATTTTTGGAGGGCAAACATATAAACTACTCATATAATAAGTTTGGTAGACATGATCTATATACTTCACTTGGTTACACATAGCTATTGTTTCTCTTGCTTGTCAACACTACCACTTAGATACATAGCATGCATTTAGGTTCATTGAATAAAACAAAGTAAATAGATTGAGGTGTAGACCATCAAATTCAAGCTGGATGGCCGAAATGGAGGATGGAATCATTTGTTTTATGATACGAAAGTATCACTCAATTTGAAGGGAAAATTTTATCGGACAATTGTAAGACTGCAAATGTTGAGTGGGACAAAGTGTTGGATTATCAAGAACAATCATGAAATTAACTTAAGCGTAGCAAAGATGAGGATGTTGTGTTGAATGTGTGGTAAGACCAGGCGAGATACGATTAGAAATAATATAATTAGAGAGAGAGAGAGAGAGAGAGAGAGAGAGAGAGAGAGAGTTGGGGTATGTAGCACCTATGGTAGAGAAGATGATGGAAAGTAGGCTTAGGTGGTTTGGGCATGTAGAGAGAAGACCTGCAGATTCGGCAGTTAGGATAGTAGATAATATGGAGAGTAGTTAAATCACTAAAGGTAGAGGAAGACCTTGAAAAGCTATAAGGCTTGGTTGTGGTTAAATAAAACAAGTTAATCAAGTCAAGGATGCAAAATATCCACAAATGGTGATTTAGATCATTAAGAAGCAACCCTTTATTGAGTTAATCTCCCTTTGCCATGGCAATGAGTTCCTCTTTGTTCTTTCCCATAGAATAAGACAAAGCCTACATCCACATACAAACAATTACACCATGCATTCAAACACATGTTGCATGTATGCTATCAATAAAAAGAGTTGTCAAATAGCCTTACAGGTAGAGGAAAAGATGGCGAATTCAGATATACATCATTATAGTGGCCAATACACTGAGATTCGCTTTTCGTCCCAACATGTTCAGCAACACCATTCCAATTCGCAAATCCATACATGTCAAGGGCCTAAAACAAAACAAGCTTGTTATGATAAAATGAAATAAGGTAGAAATGCAATCAACATTTAACATATAGCAAGTAAGTAGAAAAAAGATAAAAGAGTTCCCCATGCTCAAACCACATACCTCAAGAAGTAACAACTCTTCATGCACACTCCAATCTGGACATGGAAGCGGAAAAGATAGATCATCCTGTAAAAAATATATATTTTAAAACATCAAGTACTACACAAATTCATCCATGTTGAAAACTTCATTCATAATGGAATTTCACTTCCCTTCAACTTTAAAAGATACATGTATGCTGAAAGTGCACAAATCAAGAAAATTTTCATTCAACTTAAAGTTTGCGCTATGCTTAGTACAGAGTTCAGAAAAGCGTTCTATATGAGAGAAATGATATATAAGCATTGCTGATTAAAGCACATGGAACAAGTCAGAAACTGCTTATTTCAACATATTTTGTGAAAAGTATTTTCTGAGGGAAAAGAATAGCCATCATCCTAATGTGATACTGCACAATATTTATAGACTACTAAAGCAAGTGTTAATTGTGGATTCCTCCAATTTTATTTTAGGAAAAAAAACAAGATGTGATTATATGAAAGTAATACAATAATTATAAAACAGGAACAACTCAGAAGATTTCATACCATAACCCGATATGAATGATTGCAGAAAAGCAGCCTATGCAAAGATCCAAATCTTGACACACGGCGCATTTGATGCACTCTCCAAAGTACAGTCAACTTTAATCACATATGTGAAACAAACAAACAAACCTCTTTTTGATGCAGCCTTGGTTGCTTTGCACTCTCCAAAGTCGAAATTCCGTCAACTTTGTTGTGGAATCGAGCCTTATATATTTTTATAACACGGTATTTTATACAATTCTTGCTCTTTATATATTTTTTCTCTCTTTTTGGGTTCAACATATTCAATGTATTTTATACATTTTCAAATATTGTATTAATTCAATATATTTTATACATTTTCAAATATTGTATTAATTCAATGTATTTTATATATTATCAAATCTTGTATTAATTCAATGTATTTTATAAATTTTCAAATATTGTATAAATTCAATGTATTTTATACATTTTCAAATCTTGTATTAATTCAATGTATTTTATACATTTTCAAATATTGTATTAATTCAATGTATTTTATATTAATTCAATGTATTTTATAAATTTTCAAATATTGTATAAATTCAATGTATTTTATACATTTTCAAATCTTGTATTAATTCAATATATTCAAAAACCTATGTTTGAATGAAGGATTTCTAGAAAGGAGGACTTTTTATTTTTAGATTACTAACACTATAAAATAGTTTTTTTTTTTTTTTTTTTATAAAAAAAGATCAATTATATGATTGATCATGTTCTCTTTGAATTTTTAAAGATATAAACCTAGTCCTTCAAAATCATCTCTTTCAAAACTCCTTGGAAATCTTGTCCTAGACAAGCTCTAAGTAAATCTTTTAAAAAATAATAGTTAATATCATTTTAAACTTGGTAATTGACGTAGAAATAATAACAATTTTTTTTTAAAAATAATGATAACTAGAAAAAGACCTGCACATTGCGCGGCCAGATTTTTTTATATTATATTTAATTTTTCCATGTAAATGTTTTTTTTATATGTGGAAGAGAGATTTTATTATTGTTATATATTTTAGTGGACATTTTACTTTACAAACTTATTTAGAAATTCCTTCCAGGTATTACGGTAGGACCTTAGTAGACTAATTTTGTCTAACAACAAATAGAAAATATACTTACTAAAATAACAATAATACAAGTATATGATAATTTACCCAGATAAAGAGCCAAGTATAACAATATGGCGTGACACAAACAAAGGATTTTCAACAATTTGGTTAGGGGTTTGATGGATAGTGTATTGCTCTTGTTTAGTAAGGATTTCAATAAATAGTGTAATATTGATCATTTATAAAATAGTTTGTTTTTAAAATCAATTAAGTGTGATTGAAAAATTATATGATCATTTATCATGTTCTCTTTGAATTTTTTAAAATATCAACTTAGTCCTTCAAAATCATCTCTTTCAGAACTCCTCGAAAATCTTATCTAAGACAAACTCTAAGTAAAATATAAAGAGTATGTTGACAATTAAAAATAAAATTTAAATTACTCTTGAAGTTTTGTGAGCTATTTATCATCAATCATTTATATTTTCTTATCTAGGGAGCGCTGATATTAGAACAACACAAAAGTTGTCCCTATACACACAGTAATCTATTGAGGCAGCTAAGGGTGGAAATAGGTCAGATTGGGCTGGGCTTTATAAGGTCTGAGCCTGGTCTACTGTAAAAAAACTAGGCATGAGTTTGGCCTGGCCAATTTTAAGACTATTATTTTTCCCACCCTTTCCCATTCTCACACGCCCTGCACACCCTGCACACTTTACCAAAATACCCTTTGTTCGAATTAAACAATCCAGACACGTTTAGGATTGTGAAATCCGAAACCAATCATCAAAACATGTGTTGGGTTATGTCTGCGTTCAATCCTGGACAACAGAAGGGTGTAAGACCTCCCAAACTATATACTCCGGACGAAATATACCTATTCTGGATTATATATTCTGAAAGACCTACTTTTAAAAAAAGTGGGAAAAGTAACAGGATTGTCCAGATTACGTAATCCAGAAAGCTTGGTTATATAAGGTTCACCCAGATCCTAGCTGCAGTTCACCACCTTTCTCTCCAAACACTCCCTACACCTCTAAAAACACACCATTTTGGGCGAAAATGTGATTTGGAGCAGCAATCTGGTCATCAAGATGCATTAACATCATCATTTTCGACTGAATGCAAAGGTAACGTGTATATAAACCTTCCCTCATTTGATTTCTAGGCGTTTTCCTTTTGATCACGTCAACAAAAACTGTACTAGAGCAATTCAGATTATGAAATCCGAATACTAGCAATGTGGTTCGGATTGTGTAATTTGAACATCACCAGTACATAAACTATGTGCATTTTCTGACCCTGCTCTCACACTGTTTCAGTAATGGATGTTCCCGTTGATGCCTCCATTGAATTGCCACCTGATATTGAACCTCCTAATGTGTTGCTGGTTGTTTCACTTAAAGTTGTAGATGATCCCGGAAATGCCAAAGCTGAGGATCCCCCCACCAACGAAACAATATGATATTTTGTAGTTTACCTGACGATTGCTGGGAATATGTGTTATCGAAACTACTAAACAACAAGAACGATAGCATCAAGGACCGTGATCATTACTTAGAGACTCTATCCCTGGTATCGAAACAGTTCCTCTCCTTCTCAAACCGTTTTTTGTATTCCTTGGCATTATCCTATAATCCATCACCTCTCTCTCGCTCCTTCCAAAGGTTCCTAAAACTCACCTCTCTTGACCTCTCGTGCTTCTGCGTGACCTAAACTCACTTCTCTCTCGAAATCCCCTGTTACGATTCCCTCACATCTCTCAACCTCTCCAATCACCCCACCTTCTGCAATCTGCCAGAGACCCACTTTGAATTCTTTCTATAACTTTACGGAAGCAATAGAAGTGAATAAAGTTACTCCATACGATGTTAACTTGTCTTGATTTGTCTTTCTCCTGCATTTTTGTTTACTTGCTTTGCTCTCTAGCACTTGAAGCTCTTCCTTTGAGGAAACTTGTCCTCCAAGGTTGCTTCGATTATTCATATTATGGGATCTATTGTCTATTGTCAAAGTCTCCATTTCTACAACATCTAGATCTTCAAGATGCAATGTTTTTGAATGATCAACGTATCAATTACTTGTGAGCATTTCTTGGGGACTTGGTGTCTATAAACATCAATGGTTGTAACAAGCTCACCAATGCAGCCTTCTTTTCACTTCTTAGGAATTGTCCTTTGCTGAGTGAGATCCATATGGAGTCAACACAACTTGGAATTGGTTCAAGACCATCCCTGAATTTGGTTGTATACCATCAACTGAAGTCTCTCCATTTGGCTAACAATTCACATTTGCAAGATGAAGACATCAACATGTTTGCTTTTATGTTTCCTAATATGCAGCTTCTTGATTTGAGCTCTTGCGATGACATATGTATTGTTAAAGTGTCAAAGACTTGTTGTAGTATTAGGCATTTAAAATTTGCCTTCTGTCCACGAGCTAAGGTATTTTTGACCAACGTTGGACCTTCCAATCTAGAGGTGCTGAACCTGTCACACTCAAGAATCGATGATCAAGTACTGCATGAGATCTCAAAGATTTTCCATCGGCTTCTGCAACTGGACCTGAAACATTGTTACCATGTCACGGAGAAGGGATTGAGGTTAGCGTTAGAAAACTGCACACATTTGAGAGAGATTAATTTGCAACATTGTCGTAAAATGTCCACTAAAATTGTTTCCTGGATGATATTTTCAAGGCCATCATTGAGAAAAATAAAGGCTCCGCCTCATTTTCGTCCCTATGACTGTGACAGGAAACTCCTCTTTGGGCGATGTCTTGTTTGCTAGTTAGTGCTCTGTTCGAGCGTAATTTTTTTATGTTTTAGATGTTACTTCTCTTAGATTTTTTCTTTATTTTGTTGAAAATGTATGTGAACTTCCATTTGTTTTACTATTGTTGCGAAATCAACCTTAATCGAATCACACCAATGAAATAAAACAAAGATGTGTGGAGCAAAAGATAGTGGTAATCCTAGGTCTAAGTGTCTTCAAGCAATAACACACACAAAGAGCTTAATACAATGATACAAACACAAACCAAGCACAAAGATAAGCAAGCTTAAAGGAAATAAACAAACACACACGAGATGGTAACCTAGTTCGGTCCAATATGACCTACTCTGGGGGAGAGAGCAGCTCTCCAATCCACTATGAGAAGATGTTACAAGAGGGTACAAGAAATTAGCCTTTTTCCCTAATCTCTACCCTTTGATTCCCTCACCACTCTCATATGAACTTTCTCTAGTGAATACACAAAGGAAGCTTTGGATCCTTCCAATGATTCAATCTCACTACCCAAGATGTTTACAATGTTTATCCCAACCCTAGAGACCCTCCCTGCAAAGGTACTCAACTCTCAAGTTCCCCCCTTTGTGAACCCTAGGCCTCTAGCTTCAGCTCTCCTTCAAAAAATGCTGCAGAACCACTTAAATACTAGTCACAGCAGCCCAAAATCGCGTCACGATTTTGACCAACCGTGCCGCGATTTTCTCTAGGTAACCGTTGTGAATAGTCCCTTTCAAGGGAAACTTGGTGAGGAAGTAGTTGAATCGTGTCACGATTTCCCAAATCGTGGCACGATTTTCCGTCTCAAAACTACCCTGCTCACTGCCTATCCAATCGTTTCACGGTGCCAGAAATCGTGACACGATTTTAGGTTTCCTGCAAATCCAATTTGAAGCCAATATACAACACAACTCTTTCTAAAAAACTGTCTCCATATATTTTTGTTTTCTTTTAATTAAGTTGCCAATTTTTTTCAGTAACACCATTTTTCAATAAATTCGAGATGTTATGTTAGCTACTAAACTCGGAGTATTATGGCTATGAATTAGGGCCAGCCCTACAAATTTAGATCCCTTGGACAGATCAAGAGATTGATGCCCCTATAAAGAAAGATTCTACAAAAAATGATAAGATTAAGAGAAATGAATGAAAAGATTATTAAACATTTCATTTGATATCGAGCAAGAAGAACACAAGTATGAATTTTTGAAATGTGAACCGATTAGCTCTAAGTTAGGATCCATGTCCTGAAGTCCAGGATTCACTCGACAAGTTTAATTAACTAAAGACAACATGTTTATCAAAACAGCACACATGGATCATAATTCAATGTTGATTCCTCAAAAGTGAAAATTAGTTTGACTATTAAATAGTTGCATAAGTGAGATGGAGAGATGTTTTTTGTTTACAAATTGAGATGGAAATGTTAGTCATAGAGAATAAGAATTAGAAAGAAAAGAGACTCATAAACTAGGTAACATATTGCGACTTTTAATATGCAAATGTAAAAAATCTGACTTTATTATTCTTAGTACTCCATATCATTGTTTTAATTTTAGTGCCTCAATTAGATTATTCACTTGCTTTTCACTCATGACTCATCAGTTTAGTTGCTAAAATTATAGACGTAATTAATATTTTTTGGTACATGTGACTGGTTTTATTTTATATTTCATTTAGTAACGTCATTTATTAGTTTTGACTTTGTAGTGCCCCTGTAATTTTGTCAGCAATTAGCATTTTAAATTTTTTATCGGAGTACATATACATACATACATATATAGGTAGTAAAACTATATTTTTTAGTGCCCGTAAAATTATGATGCCCTGGGCTGCCGTCCCTCGGCCCGTGCTCAGGCCACCCCTGCTATGAATTATTTAACAAACAGAAGAATTAATTCTGCTGTATAGTAAAAGTCACTTGGCATTGTAAAAAAAGAGATGATTAGACAATGAAACTGTTTTAGGACTTAGAAAATGGACCAAATGATTTCTCAAATTTTATAGAATGAATTGATATTGCATATCGGAATTTGGAATACACACTTTTATTAATACACCGAGTTCTATTTATACACCCATAACAGTTGCAACAAACTGGTAACAGAAAACAAACCCTTATTAACCAACTAACTAACTAACATTCTAAATTAATATTACAATACAACAATTATAACAAACAAACGGTGAATCTTTAACAAACAATAGAATCTGGTGCTGCTGTAAATTTTCTTCCCATGTCAAATTTCCACAAGCAAAAGAGCCTGCAATTATTTTGAAATGATGAATGTCCTGATGCAAAATATAAGGGCTTAATAATGAAATAATAAAACACTCCTTAAATTAATTGAGAATTCTTAAATAAAATTTCAAACTAAAATACATTATGATTGAAAACATCGTATTATTCGTATATAGGATGGGGTGCATTTTTCCCCTCAACATTTTTTTTATTCTTTTTTATTAATAATATATAGGATGAGATGCATTTGATACACGTCGTTTTGTAGTGTCGGCATAGATGAGATTTTAAGACATCGTATTATGGTGACTTGGGGTGCCGACATAACTCGGATGTCAACCGTCAAAATTATTGTGTCTCAATCATCGTTTATGAAAAGAAATTATGATGTATTATGTAATGAGGCATTTTTCCCAAATTTGACCTAAGGCTCATGAAGTGTTAGGAATCGGGCTTGATTGAATCGTTGAACTGTAAAAAAATGTATAGTTGAGTCTTTGAATTTTTATTAGGTTACTCAATTTTTAAAAAAATATTATAACTTGGTCGGTGAACATATAATTCCTTTTTTATTAAAACCAATCAAATTTAGGCCGTTTGTTTAAAATAATTAAAAAAATAGTTTTGATCTTTTAATTATATTGTGTATGTTTTTTTCTTAACCATATTGTTAAAAAATGATTTTTATCCTAAAAACTGGTTTGTTTATCCTTTGAAGAAAACTATTTTCAATAAAAAAAAAGGAGAAATACCTCCTGAGAAGACTTTGTATTACACCTAGCCTCCTGAAATATGTTAAGACTTAATTTATTGATTTAAATGGTTGTCAAAATTGGGATTTTGCTTCAGGTCGAAAGAGATGAGCAAAATCGAAAATCCTAAAATTGCAACCAAAATCGAAGGATTTTAATCAACTATACTTTTGTAGAATCAATATAAGAAATTGTAAAATCGCAATCAAAATCGATGGATTTTACCAAAAAAAATAATACTAAATATATGTTATAAATGAAATATATAAACATAAATCACTTACTTTATAAGAAATCGTAAAAACGCAATCAAAATCGATGGATTTCGTCTATTTTGGGATTCTACTAAGGATTTGAGTCGTTGAAGGTGAAAAAAGTCGCAAAATCCTAGATTTTAAGATTTAAGTCAGGATTTTGAAAACAATGGTAAAAAAAAAACACATCTACATGGTGCATGACTATTTTAATTACTTATAGTCACAATGCCCAATTTTAAATACGTACAGTCATAGTGTTTTGTTACCTGTTGGCCATATCACTTAGTGTTGCCATTAGAAGACAGTTTGGCATTTTGATCACTTAAGGGCCTTTTCGATGGAGTCTTCTTTGCCACAAGAGGAGGAGGAGGCTTTTCCGAAAGGCTTATACCTTTCATTTGTTCTGAGACTGGATTTATCTTATTTGCAGGTTTTTTAGAATTTTTATTTGCAGGAGAGTTTACTGAATAGCCCTTCCCCATATCATTATTTTTAATTGGACTCATTTTTGTATGCTAATACAAATATTGTTCAAGGAGGTATTTATAAACTTTGTTATGGTGGTGGCTGCATTATACAAGTAATGTACCAGTGCCATGTAATTCATGGTAAATTTAAGCATTTTAGAGACAACACGAAACTGAGTGTAATGGAGTTTTGAATGTCATTCATGAGCTAAGTCAAAATGATTTAAAATAGTGCTAAATTGCACTGTTACCCTTATTCTTCTTCTTTTAAATTGGGAAAATCATTATAAAAAACAGTAACACTAATGAACATTTTACAACCGTTTCAGATGATATTTAAATTTGTCCTTTGAAGTTATATTTGTCAAGTTTTTTTTTTTGTCAAGTAGCCTAGTGGCTAGAGTTTACACATTTTAAACGTGGAGAGTGGAGTGTCAAGGGTTTGAACCTCAGCCTAGGCATATAATATGCAATATCTCTGCCAACTGAGCTAAGCTTACGGGGATAAACTGCATTCTTTATCTTTCATTTGATCTCCCAAGTTAGTAATAATATTTTTTTCCTTTGCAAATACTTGGGAAATTATCTGGTTTGTTCATAAGGATTTCTCTCTTTGTTTTAATGATGTTTATCGATTACAAGTTTTCCCATTTTTAAATGTTCATATGTTAGACAATATAAAAAAGGAAAAGATTAGAGAGATTGTGTATGCAAATGTAAGAAAAAAGAATGGAAACAAATAGCCAATTTCGATACAGTATCCTTGGAATTTCAGTCTTTTATTATTGAGAAGTCTGAGTTTTTTTTTAAGGGTATTGAGAAATATTGGTGATTAGTCTTTTATGGAAAAAATAGTTTAGTAATAGAGAAATAGCAACAAGAATCATATGATTGAGAAATTAAGAAGGTGCAAGACTTTAAGGATTTGTTTGTGGGTCAGGTTATGATAAAGACTTGAAGCAGGATTATGTGAGTCAAAATGATTTAAATCAATGTTAAATTACACTGCTTCCCTTCATTTATTTTTTTTTTGACAAACTGCTTCCCTTCATTTGATCTTATTTAGTTTACTACCAAGTTTACAGTGCAACTGTATTTGCAAATACTTAGGAAATTGTTAGCTTTGTTCATAAGGAATTTCTCTGCTTGATATTTATTTTTGTTTATTGATTAGTTAACCATTTTGAAAAGATCAAATATTAGACAATAAAAAAGGAGTTGCAAATATTTCAATTTTAAGTAGATATTTATTTTTTTTAAAAAAACGAATTATATTTGAAGCTCTTTTGAGATTTTATTTTAGATTCTCATTATTTTTTAAAAATCGTAACAAACGTTAATTGAAAAACACTTTTTTTTAGGGATAATTGAAAAACACTTGAAAGTAATTTATTTTGTTAAACTCTGTAATAGAAATGTCTGTTTTGGATAGTAATTTTAAATGGAAAATGCTAACCAGTGCCTTAAGGATATGAAAAAGGAAATTATATAGTAGTTAATGCATTGAAATTGTGTAATTAATTTATAATAAAGTCAAAAACAGTTTAATTCCCTTTAATGGTATGTTTAACCAGTGCTCCAGAGGCACCGGTTAGCAGGACCCATTTTAAATCCACAACTTACCCTTAAAACTTTTAGTAAACTCCTCTATGAAGGGTCCATCTTCAACTATTTTGGATAGTAATTCCTACGGTTGTTCATGGGTTGGGTCAATCCAGAAAACCCGGTCAAACCCACCCAAACAACCCAAAAAAATGGGTTGGGTTGGATAATGGGTATGATTTCTAAAAATGGAAAACCCATAAAAATAAATGGGTTTCGGGTAAAACCATATCCAAATCCAAAAAACCCACTTACCCAATAATGTTATTATTTTTATCTTTATTTTCATAGGATAGAAGAAAGTTATATTTTCAAAACATACACGTTGTACCCTATATATTGAAAATTAAAACATACTAGAATTACAAATTAATATGTTGCACTTTTTGGTTAATTTGATACTAATGCAATTTTATGTATGCAACTTTAGTTTGTTGCAAGTATTTTATGATGAAGTTTATTATTTGATATTCTATGATGCATAAAGTTGTAGTAAAATAAGTTAAACATCTTTTTTTAAGAAATTAAAAAAGTAGAGTACTATTTTAAAAACAAAACTATGAGGACTTCTCATTTAGTCATTTAATATTAAAAAATTAGAAAAATAAGTAGACTAACCCATTACCTAATCCAACCCAACCCAAAAATTAGTGGATTTGTCCAAACCCACCCTATAGTATAACGGGTCCTAACCCAAACCGGAGTACCCTATTTAGTTTGGATTTGGGTTTGGCCAAACCCACCCACGAACACCCCTAGTAATTGCTTCCATTTCTTAGAAGTCGGTCTCTCAACTATGCACGAGCTTGTTGATACGCAAGAGCTACATCCACTTGCTTAATTTTTCTTAAGAATTGTAATTAACAAAGTATTTTCAAAGATGAATTCGGAATTTGGTTAAAAAATTCAAAGTTTATGAATGAAAACATATATGCAATTTTCAAATGGTTGACCGTTTCTGCTCTTCATTTCTGAAGACAATGTGTAGGGAAATTTAACATTACGTAATGCCCAAGGATCAATTGAAACAGAAATTTTGCAGAAATTCACCATGGCTTTGATCCGGCACACACCTGAGTTTATCTATTACATAAATTTGAGTCTGGATATCTAATACCTGTGCGTGTATTAGCTAATTCTGATTTTTCGGATTGGTTTGAGATATGTGATATGGCTGGTTCTTTGATTTTGTATGAAGAGTATATATGTAGTCTTTGTTTATTTGTTTCTCCTCTGCATTTTATTTTTCAGTAGTCCATGATTCATGCATCCATTTAAAAAAGGTTTGCTTTGGATGTTGATTTAGTAGTAAAAATATTGAACAACATATGACTTATTATATACCCAAGGTATTATGGTTTTGGATGAGGATATGATATTCAAATCAATGCCATTTAGCTTCTTGGTCGAAGTCCACTATGATGATTCCCGGCCCTCACCCAACTCATACATTCCATTGGTTCATTCTAATTTCTTGTTGATGTCGGTAGCATGGTTGCTTGAGGTCAATCTTGTGTTTTGTATTTTGAATTGAAGCATCATTTAATTTTTCTATGCATCAGGTTATGGTTTGCAAAATTATGCTGTTGATTTTATTTGTCTTACTTTTATACTTTGCAAAACAATGCTTCTTTATGCACATATGTATCTGTATCTGTTGTGAATTCGTTGCAAAAACACACCAATAAAAAACTTGATGCGTGGAGCAAATAAAACTAAGCAATCAAATCAAGCAGGTGACAAAATAATTTAAACAAAAATAAACAGCAAGAGATAAAAGGAATAAGGAGAACACAAGAATTTGTTTACCCAGTTCGGTCTAATAATGACCTACTCTGGGGAGAGAGCAGCTCTCCGTTCCACTATAATGATATAAGTTTCTTTACAAATAGATATTGAGGGTTACAAGAATCAATCTTCAAACTTAATTCTACCCAAGTTCCAACCTCTTCCCGTGACCAAGAGACTCAATCCTAACAGTGTTTTGTTCAAGGTGAATCAAAACAATCTTAACCCTAATGTTTATTGCCCAGAGAAATTCTCTATAAACCTTAGTTTGTATGTTGGCTTCTAAACCCTGTTTTCTACACACATATTCATCTGATACAAGGTTTATATTTACAGTGAAAGCATCCCTCAAAAAATTGGAACAAAACATACCCAAGAAAAAGTTGTTTTATTTTTCTACTGCAACAATTTGGGCGCCGGTTTTGACCATTCGGGCCCCGAAAAATGTCGAATCAAATGTCTTCAAAAAACAGACAAAATTCGGGCCACGTACAACACCATTCGAACCCCGATTTTGACTTTCCAGCAAACTTCAAATTCTTCAATTTTGAGTCACAATATCCACCTTTTTTCCAATTTAGGCATGAAGATGACCTGTTTGTAATTAATGGATCCCTCTTATTTGATAAAAATATAATATGTAATACTTAAAGTGTTCGTTTGGATTCGTTTGAAAACACGGAAACCATAAGACCGTGTCTTATTTTGCCGTGAATTTAAAAAGTTAGGAATTCTGGTTTCTACTAGACACGCGAATGACAGGCAACTCATGCAGTTCAAAGACTAAAATAGTGCCCCTACTATAGATTCAGTGAGTACTTTCCTTGTTTGTGTTACTAGCTAAACATGTCTGGTATTAGTAGTATCTTGAGTTGCATGTGAGTACGAATGTTCTACCGGAATTTTCTTTTCTTCATTGAACTAGTTCTGTATGAGCCAAATTTTCTTTGCATGTGAGTCTGAATGATGGTTCCTTCAAGTAGTTTGGTTTTCCTGTGTCATTGGTACCGCCTGGTACAGTAGTTGAAGCAGCGAACACTCCAGTAGCAATGACAGTTGAAATTAGCATACAAGACTCTGCGGTTTTCTTCATCCATGACTCTGCATTTTCGCTTAGTTTTTGATGCTCTTTTGAGAAGACTTCTAGTGCAGTACAGCCTTCAGAGTTTCTGGAGTTTATTTGTGCTGGCAGCATTATCTTCTTTACTTTCTATCATATGAAATTGTTTATGTATGTTAAGTAAAATAGATATATAAAAGGAATTAGTGTTAAATTTATATAGTATAATTTAACAATGTTACATTACGACCCAATTGTTACTGTGCGTCCCCAATGCGAAAAATAGGCCAGTCAGCCTAGAGCACATCTGTTTGAGCCTATGATGCACGAATTCCGACACGTACACTATATATATATATATATTGATTTATTTACTATAATTAAATAAATATGAATGACATCTACAAAATATCTAAATTGAGAATCAAATATAAATATGTACATCTAGATTGAGCAAATTAGTTCATTACAAAATAATTCTTAAACAAAATATGACAATTTTTCACTTCATATATCCATATGGAAATACTAAAAATGATGCTCTCAAATTTAATATCTTTAGCCCTATCATTAATTGATCATAGAATGATATTCTTGTCATTATATTTGAAATCATTTTCATTTATGTTTGTCATTATTTCAATCGGTTTGACTTATACATTATTATTAATGTATGGGAAATGATTTATGTCCCGATATTATTTATCGCGAAAAGTTCACGAATGAGGAACAATAGCATAAAAACCTGGGCAGCATGCTTTTAATTATAACTTGTTCAACTTTACTCCACCAAATTTGATTTATATTGACTAAATTTGTAATTGAAAATATTTATTTTGATTTAGTGGGAGCCTGAGCACAACATAGATGCATGGGACATGGAGACATGTCTCTGTCAAACCCAAGTGGTGTAGCGGTGGCAAACAGTCAATTACCATTACTTTTTTATCTTAATAAGCTTCCAGTACTTCTATCAAAACTAAAAAAAAATAATTGCACTTAAAATACATAGAAAATGTATGTCGTGAAATTTTCGCTGGATATTCTGTCGCAGTATATAGCACTGCCCTTAATGTATATATACCCTTTACTGTGATAAATAAACCAAGACATTACATTCCTATATCATATCACTAGTTTTGTATCTAGTGTGACCTATCTTTTTCTTACGTGCAGCAGCCACCAATCCCTTTTCTTCACCCAAGGCTGCCCCAGCAACCTCTCTCTCTCTCTCTCTCTCTCTCTCTCTCTCTCTCTCTCTCTCTCTCATAACCAGAGTTATGGTTAACCTCTTTAAGGACAATCGAAACTCTCGTGTTGTTGCCCTTAAACAAGATTTTTTATCCACTCGCATGGAAAACTTTCCTAACATATATGCTTATTGCCAACGACTCAAGCAACTCTCTGATCAATTGAAGAATGTTGGAGCATCCGTCAGCAGTCATCGTATGGTCCTTCAACTGGTTTTTGAACTGTTTGAGTTGTACCGTGTGGTTGCAACTTTGATTCGTCAGAGCAATACTTTACCTTCAATTTTTTTAAGGCTCGCTCCATGCTCACCTTGGAGGAATCCGGATTGGCCAAAATGCATAACACTAGCTCTCCCACTGCCTTGCATACTACCATTCCACGAGACTCTGACCACTTCTCCCAAAAGCGCTTCAACTGACGCAGAACCAGGTCTGATCAAACTCGCACCAGATAGCGTGGACAACACGGTACTTCCAGTTTTGATGATCCATCTTGGTCCTCTCAGCCATGACAGTAGCTCCGGTATCCCTTCGTGGTTTCCCTGGGGTAGGACCCCACCTCCTTGAGGTATACCTCCTTACCCGTATCCTACATCTTAGTGGACATGACCCACCGGTACTCCAAGGCAACCAAGCATCCTAGGTCCGCGTCCTCAGGCTCACACGAATTCTGATTTCCTATGGTTCCACAACCTTGTGATGTTAATATTATTCGATGTATGTGGATATCCATCATAAAAAGAAATCTAATGGTTTTTTTAGGGTTTCAAAGCTCATATTGCAGGTGAGGGCCGGTCTCAAAGTGCAGGTGTTAATTGTGATGAGCCATTTAGTCTTGTGGTAAAAACTGCGATGATTCACACCATCCTCACCATTACTCTCTCCAAATCTTGGCCCATACATCGGTTGGTAGTCCAAAATTCATTTCTATATGGTGACCTTCGTTAGACCTTCATTAGACAATCTATTATTACTTGATTAATATTTGTATGGTAACAATGTCATTTTCTATAACTCTTTCTATGTAAATCAGTCTTGATCTGCAACTTCTTAAGAAAACCATTGACAGCGACAACGAAAGACAAAATTAGAGAAAATAAAATGATTGATGTTGAAGGCCAAGAGAGATACGATACAACCAAAGCAAGGAAACACCGACTATATGTAATTTTAAAGATTAAGATGTCGTTTCTTTTAACTAAACCAAACAACCGAATTTAAATAATTTTACTTTGGTTACATTGTTTTGTTGAGTTTAGTTGATCTTTGCTTTTATCCTTTACATATTACTCATCACTTCGTTTTTACAAAACGATAACTATAAATGTTGATTTTTCTTGGTTTAATTTTCCCTAGCATTTTTCAGCAATCACTTTATGTGACTGCATAACATGATCCTCAGTTCCCTGCTTTTATTACTCGTGCAAAAAAGGATGTAAATTGAACTCCAAACTGATGGAAATGTTGGTCAAATATTAGCAACTGCCCAATTTTCAATGATCAAGTTAACAAAGCACATGAAAATGGAATGAGAGGTGACAATACTTGTAACACCCCGTTTTCCCAACAATGTAAATAATACAAGTAATCAGAGTATTTAACGTAAAACGGAATGTCACACTACTTTTAAAACATAAATAGAGTAAAGTTACTATTTATCAAAAC
>Ga0315914_1004055_pt1 | contig 21977 bp, 10 predicted proteins | sample MpolenodulesMG_FD_203920 | JGI IMG/M metagenome (GOLD analysis project Ga0315914, IMG submission 203920) | Medicago polymorpha root nodule microbial communities from Los Angeles, California, United States - elongated nodules | ecosystem: Host-associated > Plants > Roots > Nodule | place: USA...
TTTCAGTATTAAAAAGTGGTTTTAGTACCATATTTGAAGGTGTAAATCTCGAACGGTTTTCTACAGTGCAGTAGTTAACCGCACAGTTGTAGCTGGGCTTGTTTTATCCTGGAGGCGGCGTGGTTGATAGTCTGTCTTGCACAATTTTGAGCAGTGCCACGAAACGTCTTAAAAGAGCGACCTGGTCGTGACGAAACATCTTCGGTAGATAATAGAATTTGGCAATCCAAATACAACAGTTTGGAAATCCAAAAACAAAAGTGGATCAGCAAAGTGAAGCCTCGGTTCAACAAACAGGCAGAAGGCTCAAAGAGTTCGCGGATTCAATCAGCTTTCCGTTCACGTTTGATACGGTAATGATGGTTATTGAAGAAGATTTCAAAGAAATTGAACTTGGTGAAACATTTATTGTCAATTGTATGATACATCGGTGGATGCCAAACAGGAGTTTCTCATTCGTCAAAGCTTTTCTTGACCGCGTAACCAAGTCTTGTTGTTTTAGCGGAAGAACTGTTTAATTTTTCTAGACTCAAATCCACGTCCTTTGTGAGTTTTTTTGTGAGGCTTTGCATAACTAAATTGCAGTTTTAGATTCACTTGTTGGTACTCTGTGGTATGAGTACATGTAATATTTCACAGGCTAAGCTATTGGTTAGCTTGTTTGGTAAAGGGTATTGGGTGCAATTTGAGAGCTATAAGTTGGCTTTGTGTTGGAAGTCAAGACCTTTGACTTTTGTTTCAATCTGGGTACCAACAGATTATAATATGAGTGACAAGGTTAAATAGATTGAATCTTAGTTTTATTTTTGGTTTGTCAAACTTGTTTGTGATTTTTTAAATTATTAAGATGATTTTATGGGTTATGGATGGATAAGTGGTGTATTATGACTGTAGGTTACTTTTTTTTTTTTTTTTTGAAAAGCCAAACAAGATTTTATTAGAACTATAGGTACCAGTGGTACCACCAACATAAATTACAAAACTGAATGAAAGTATCTTGGGGCACCAAACAATCAATCTCCACTTACAGTCACACAAATAGCCTATGCAATTGAGACTGACAATACCGAAAATTACACAAACATAACAAAGAATCTTTCGGCCAAAGTATTTGAGAGTTGAGACTAACAATAAGCACAGATGAGTTTGAGACCAAGATAATGAAGTTAACACATGCCCAAGCCAAGAGCTACACCTGAATACACATAAGACACACCAAAATGATCCTTAATTCAAAAATCAAGCCCAACCAAAGAAGCAAATTAGTTAACACCGATTCGACGGTGAACATCAAACAATGCCTTTGATGATGAATAAGCAGTCTGTGAGTTAACAATGACTGTAGGTTACTTCATTTTGATGAATGGAATGCGATTATGGGATATTTCAATGTATTTGTACAGATTTGTAAGTTGAGACTCTATATTATTGTTGCATGCACTTCCTATAGCTCAATATCAGCAAAATATTACATTAAGCATGTTATTTATGTATCAGCAACATATTTGGAATCATGTGATTTCATCCAAAGGATAGTGGATTAAATCCTCATCATTCACTCCCCATATTTGATGTTGGGTTAGGATTAAGCATCAGCAGGAAAAAACAAATTTCAAAATTTCATCATTTGATATATCCCTACACTTTATTTGATGCACGTGTTCTACTATGGACTTCCTAGATTCATTGGAAAACTATGTGAACTTAGGAACTTTATATCCTCAAGAAAGTTTTGTTTGTGGAGCAAAGGGAATGGAGACACAAAATAAGGTTTGTTCACATATCCCACATTGAAATCATGTCTATTTAAAGCCCTTTCGATCACATTTTTTACTTGGTGCATCCTAATGTTTTGTCTACTTGGTGAACAACATTGTCTACATTTTGGTTTTGGTTGATTATGGTTACATTTCAAATATCTATTCGTGGAACTCGAATAGTTGGCCGATTCTAATTTTGCTTGCGATTTTCTTCATTAGACTATAAGTTAGTCTAGATAGATGTTTGACATATTGAGTTTCACTCATGTTGGTAACACTCTTTCCTATGTATATGATTTCCTATGTAAGGTTGGCACAAGTTTGATATATTGTGTGAAGAAGCCCGAGTAAACAACTCAAATAATGTTAAGAAACTAACCATTACAATATCTATTGTCGTTGTGAATTGATTCACAATTCACTTAAATCAATTAAAAAAGAGAAACATTTTAGAAATTAATTGGACATTGACGAATACATGCTTTATTGACTAAACAAAAGATAAAAACACAATTAATATATTGATATATAGTTTTAAATAAATAAATAAATAAAATCAATCTTGAGTATTAGATTAATCACACATAATTGAATTTCTCTCATTTCTCATGAATGAAACATGACTCTTGGAGTCATGCGTTTCAATCACATATAACAAATACAATCAACTAACTACATGCACAAACCATAAAAATATCTTGCAAAAAATGCATATCTCCTTTATGATTAATATATTAAATATGACTCTTTGATTCATGCATGTTCATAAGAGAATGTGTATATATATATATATATATATTAGAAATACAAGGTGAATGAAAATTTTAACCTCTATTACAATTAATTATTATGTATATATTTTCTACCAAATAATTAATATTTTTCTTAAAATAATCGCACAAAAACTTGTAACATATTAGATGCGCAAATCATAAATTATATCAGTTACCATTTTGAAATTAGACGAGAAAATTCAACAATATTATTTGTCTTCATCTATTTTTGCATTTTTTCTTTTTTCTTTTTTCTTTTTGCACACGGTAAAATAAAAGAAACTTTTGCAAACATATGAGTGCCAAAACTATTATTATAAAAATAGTAATGCATATTATTATAAAAAAAATTAGTGTCACTTTAAATATTTATATATTTTCTTTTACATTCATTATATTTAACTGCATGAAGACAATCTTTCCGCTTTTATTGACAAGGAACGATAAAATAGTAAAAATAATTAAATGAAGGGTAAAATTAGAAGAAAAAATATTACACCAAAATAAAATATTTTTTATATAGGGTAAAAGTAAGATTTTTCTTTAGTATCCAATATTATTCCTATTGTCTCTTAAGAAAAATATATATTCCTATTTGTACCAATATATATATATATATATATTCCTATTGTTATGAGTTGTTTCTCCCATTTTTGTGAATTGTTTCTAGAAGTTTTCAATCGTCATTTTTGGTCTTTGCTTTTAAGTCTCATGTGTATCATTTTCCCTCAAAAAAATGTCTTATATGTATCATTCAAAATTTTGAATTTTTTCCGCAGTCACATTTAGAACATTGTAAGAATCTCTCAAAAAAAAAATTTCTAACAAAACATCAATTAAATATGAATTTTTATGCTTAAAAATTCAAATTTAATTCAAGTTTCGTTAAAAATTCTAAATTTATGTGAAAAATGCTTATGATATTCTAAATATGGTCCCCTAATTTTCATTAATATTTTCCAATAATTTCGTCATTTGATTAAGGAACCCACAAAAAGCAACAATTTTTATGCTAACAAGTGCTCTAAGGGTATTATATAAGCACTTACGAAAAAAATAGTTTTGAAAATACAAGTCAAAAACACATGTAAAAATTAAAATTACACAATTTTATATGTAAAAATTACTGCTTTTAATTGCTTAAACAATACCCCAGAAACACTTGTTAGTATTTTCCTTTCATTAAATACTCCCTCCGTACCTTTATATAAGCACATATTTGACTAAAAATTTATCCCTAAATATAAATCTCTTTTCAAATTACTAGATGCATTTATTATTATTTTTCTAAATATACCCCTAATTAATACTACTAACTTATCTTGAAATATAAAAAGTCAAATTTAATACACATATAAGCAAAGGACAATTTAATAATATTAACATGCAGTCCCCATGAGTTTAGCTCACTTGGTAAGGGATAATGCATAATACATGCAGGGTCGGGGTTCGAACCCCGGACACCCCACTTATTCACCTTTAAGGTGAATTTCTCTAGCCACTAGACTACTTCACAAATAAAATTAACACACAAAATAGACACATTAATTACAATAACAACATTTCTTAAAAATTGGGAAAAAAAAACAAAATGAGGTTATATATAAGAATGAAGTGAGTAGTTGATACGAAGAGGAGTTCGTCAATGCAATGAATCCAATCATTCATAGCCTGAAAAGATAACATAAAATACAAAATATTATTCATATCATCATTGTATGTTTTATCTCAAAAAAGATCAAATGAAAACAACATAAAAAGTTACTCCACTATAAAGTTAAATCAATTCATACACTCTTAGATGAAAACAACAACAATAACATATTCAATGAATGGAAGAAATATGTACGTTGAGAATTTTAATGGTTTACTGGGTGGGGGTGAGGAAGAAAGGTGGAAATGGAAATCGAAAAGAGTTATTTCACATTTTGTTTTCTGTTGAAAACTAATTGACTTGAAAAGAAATTTTGGTTGAAGGGTTATGTAAATTGATGAGAATACTTTTACTTCTTGTTCAAGAATACATTTACTATAAATAAAAATTTTAAAGTTTGTGATTTGTAACTATAAACGGTAAACTTATAAGGTATATTTTTTATTTATTACGGAGTAATTTTGATTCTCTTACTGAAATCTAAACCATTAAATATAAAAAAAGAAAATGTGAATTAATTTTCAAAGAAAAGTGGTTTTGTATTTTAATGGTGGTGATTCAAAATTGAGAAAACATGATAGAGCTTAAGAGAATTTTCAATGAAGAGAATTCAAATAGAAAATGCAAGTCTTTCTATAAAATAGAAAGAATGAAATAAGAGTATAAGTGTCATTTAATGTGCCTCACTAGAGGAGGAATATAGATTCATTCATTGCTATTAGTACACGCAATTAGATATTAATTACTCCCTCCGTTCTTTTTAAATGTCTTTTTAGGGTGAATTTTCCGTTCCTATTTAACTGTCGTTTTGGTATTTTAAGAGTATGATCTGTCAATTACACCATTTGTCAATTATTTTTATATTTTTCAATAAAACTAATTAATGCTATATATTTGGAAAACTAAACTTTGTTTTTTTAAACAAATTTTGTTTGTTTTGTTTTAAAATAAAATTTGTTTCTTGTTATCTTCAAATTTAAACAAATTTTTGTTACCTATGATAATGGTTTCATGAAGAGTTAAAATTCTATAAATAACATGAGTAGTACTTGTTAAAAATTTCAAGAGATATGCACAATATTTAGAAAATTGAAAAATATTTGTTATGAGAGAAGGATAGAACATGCAAAAAATAGGAATTTGTTGGAGAAAGAGAGTAGTAACTAACAATTGTTTGTTACATATTAAATTTATTGGAAAGATAAAGTGTATGCAAAAAAATAGGAAATTATTAGTAGATTAAAATGAGGGTATAATAGGAAAAAAGTGTGCAAAAATACACTTCGCTATTTTTGTGTTAAAATTCTAAAACGACACTTAAAAAGGAACAGGTTGAGTAATTGAGTTTTTTTTGTCTATTTCACACATATTAAGAAAAAGTGTATAAGTGAAAGAGAGACAAAAATGATTTCAAGAGTAAATAGAATAAACTCAATTGAGAGTGATGGAAGTAATATTAATTATAATTACTATAAATTAAAAAAATTAACTAATATTGCATTGAAAAGTAAAACAAGTCGGTTATCCCGGGACAAATATTTTTTTGCAAATGACGTAGTTATTTTATGACGGAGGGAGTAATATCAACCATTGATTTGAGATCGATTTCATATATCACTTAATGTATTTGTTACTTCCTCCGATCCTTATTACCTATAAGAGAAAAAACAAAAACTCATCAAAACCATGCCAATTATTATGTAGCTTTTCGAATATTTTTACAAATATATCATCATCAAAATTTGTGAAGTATTAAATATACTCACCAATATTAAAAATACAAATATTTAATTAGGGTTAGAAATATCTTTTAAACAATAAATGTACCTTAAAAGTTGTGACTTTTTCTTATAAATAGAACAAAAAAAATTTTAATTTTTTTCCTATAAATAAAACCGAATGAAGTATCAAACAACGTAATTTTGTAAAAAAAAACAATGTAATTTGAATTGACAAAGTAATCAATGACACATAAATCTAAGATGATACATGAAATAAGTATTACAAAACATCCAAAGTGATCATCTAACATTAAGTCAAGGCAAAATATTAGCCAAATAAAGTTTACATCAAAGTTCAAACACCTTTGCTCCACGTATATATTACAACTTTTGGACCAAATACTTTAATAGCAACACAAGTATCACAAATTATACATGCATCCTTATTTATTAATTTTGTTAAGTCTGCAGCAATTTAACCAAATTTTTTTCCTCCACTAATCTCTTATTAGGTTTGCAACAACTCAATCCTAAAATTTTATCTCTAAATTTGCATCTTGATTTATTTATTTATTAATTTTATTAGGTTTGCAGCAATTTAACCTAACAAATTCCATCTAAAAAAATGCAAATGCATTCCACCAATTTCATCCCTATCCTATTGCCTTTTTTTAACAATATTTTGTACACTTATTTAATACTGAAAAAATGGATCGCACCAATTTCATTCTTATCTTGCCTTTTTTTTTTAGGCTGTCACCTTATTCTCCAAGTTATAGTGTTACACATCCAATCAATTAAATTTCATTTATTATTAAGTTGAACCAATTTTTTTTTTAGAGGTGAAATTGAAGCACTTGGTTTATCACATTTTAGTTTTGATATTAATTTTGTATTTTATTATACACTTATTTAATACGTTTACAAACAGAATACCATAATTTCCATGCGAACTCAGCTACCCTAATTTCTATGCAAACTCGGCTATATATAGCAAACCTTAAACCGTGTTTCTATTAATTGAAGTGACTTTGTTTTTCATGTTAGTAGAAATTTAAAACAATTATTACAAGTCAATTTTTGATGTTTAACTATAAAAGTAATAAATAAAATTGACCCGTGCAACAATATAATATTGTATTTTTTTTTTATCTTTTTTCTTTATAATTTTTTTTAAAAAAATTAGAAGATAATGTCCCAATAATATATTCTGATAAAATAAAATAACAGTCTTTAATTGATTAGTTTTTCAAAACTAAAATGTAAAATTTGATAAGATTCAAGTGTCATTGAAGGACATGGTAAGACAAATTTGATTGTAATATTGTATCTCTAATAATCTAATTTGCGTTTATTGATCAACCCATGATATTACATGTTAAAGATTATTCATTGATCTCTATTATAGTTGACAAGACCCGTGCGTCGCACGGGTCAAAATTCTAGTAATTAATAAATTGAAGGAGAGGAGGTAACTTCAATAATTGATACTTTGAGCTTAGTCTTTATCGATCATTTCCAATGAAGAAATGTCAAGCTGTGTGTAATCAAGTGTTTAGTTTCCGCTTTCTACTATTGTCTATGTTTTCTTTGTGACTGAAATGTGTTGGTAGAAGTTGACTTTATAAATACACATAAATTATATCAATACTGATTCGTCTCATGAAAACATTTTCCCACCTAATTGACTTCATGATATCCATTCTGCTACATATAATCAGGCATGAATATCAAAATCCATTAAAATTAGATAAATGAGTACAGATTGCTTCACATAATAGTTTATACACCATTCACATCCACCTCCAATAATTTGTTATAAAGCAATGACCACTGAGTCTTGACTTGAATCAAGAGCAGCTTAATGCTCAACTCAAATCACCTTTGCTAATGCTAGCTGTATTTGTGCATAAACCAGTATGGCCAACAACCAAAATCATCTGCCTTCCTACTTCCATGTTATTTCTTTCAACCTCAACAAATAAGCAAAAGCCTCCATACAAATACCTTGCAAAAACAGTTCTGAAACTTCAAAAATGAACACAAGTTATTTTTCTATCTTTCTAACCAATACAAACCTCTCTTGCAAATTTAATTGTGTTGTATATGGATGTATCAGAAAAAAAGTACATTGTCTCATAAAAAACTTTTATCTCATGTTATTCAAATTCATTATCTAGAAGGTAGAAAATGAAATAAAGATATAACAAGTCTACTTGAAATTCATTGCTTCAAACACTCTAGTTGGAAGAGAAATCATGCATGCCTCTGATAACTGAATCAATTTATGAGCCTTCATTTGTTTGGATAAAACCTCCAAACTTGTAGATGTCAGCAATATCTTGCAACCATTACGATCTTTACCAAAGGGGATACCAATCTCACCTAAACTGAGTCTCCTGTGAAGATCATACATTACAATCAGAACTGTTCGCAGCTCTTTCATCTTAGCAAAAAGAAGATGAGCTCTTTCTGCAGTAGTCGTTATTTTACTAATACCAAAACACATGCAACAAGTTATTTGGCTACATTCGTCTTATCATTAAAATTGAGACCTATTGCATCACCAATTTGTGTTTGAATCTCGTGTTTCATGCATTCTTGGTCACAGTTGCTATGACAATCTTTTGGAACAATTATACTTTCTCCTTGGTGTCTCATTCTTAGTGCACCCATAATCTGTTCCTTAACCCTATCATCCATGCGGCGTATGTATATATCCCCCAAACTAGCCCTTTTATACCCATCCCAATCTCCAAACTTCATATTGGCACAAGAAGTTTCAACACAAATTTTTTAACTTAACCCTATGCTCAGTTTACTAAATACACGGTGTCCAACTGTTTTTTTTTTCCGCTCCACCATTCACGAGGTAAAATGATACGTGTTTGGATACATCTGTAAAAGTAAGTCGAACTATACATATGTGTGTAAAAATCAATTCTAGAATTAAAAGCTACAAATCTTAGCTTCAAGCATAATCAATTCTACTCGAAAGTAACCAAAGATGTAAGAATCAATTCTACACCTTCGGAATCAATTGACTACTCTAGAAGTGGAACCAAACATCACCTTTGATTCTAGTGTTGATTCAACAAAAAAAATTATAATTCAACTCACCTTTACATGAATGTATCCAAACCAAATCACTTTACCTGCTACTCACTTTTAGTCAAAATCAATTTTACAAAATCATTTCACTCAAATTCAATCTTTGTCAAAATAGAACCAAACATGCATTAAATAAGTACACGATTAAGCGCAATAAGAGAACAAAAAAAAGGCGAACAGCACGCTGGTAATAAGATAAACTGTAACAAGTTAAGATGTTATGAGAATTTCCTTAAAAAAATGTTGAAAATAAGTCCTAAAAAATAATGAAATCCAAGAATTGAAACTGCAGAATAGAGTTATAATGTAAAAAGATGACTTTAAAAACAAGTTAATGCTAAACTCCTAGCTTCGCATCTTCGTCCCCTGTACCATCTGGTCCTCCCCTCATCATCATGTCTATAACTAGTGTTAGTGTGAGATCACCCTTTCTCATCGTCATGATCTCTGCATAGAAAAAGTAAAACACAGGTGAAAATGAGAATAGATGCCACAAGCACCGAGTACATGTGATGCACAAATTCATGATTTTTGCTACCGTATATCCTTATCTGATGCGTCCCCCAATGATATTTTTTTAAATAAAAAATAAAAATAACCCGACACTTTGTTATGACGTCTACGATACTCGGTTACTGAACAGACATACGCCGAACTAGAAAATTTCTTCCAAACTCTATTATCTCAGCCATAGGTTAAAGTAATAGATGTATAGATACATGTATGAAAGGTACCAAATTTAAATTTTGGAAGCCAACAGTTTGTAATGTATAATTTTACCATCATTTTGGGCAAGTCTTGGTCCTATCAAGCCATACCAGTATGCACCAGAAGCTCGAACAATCAAAATATCAGCAGCCTAATTAACTAATATCGCTAACTCAGTTTTTAGTTTCTTGATTAGAAATTTACCATCCTCATTGCAGATCTCAACAAATAAGCTACATAAAAATTTCTGGGAGAAAAAAAATAAAATTGTAGGTTTTTATAAAGAATGCATGAAAAAACTCTACACTTGTTCAACAAAATATCACATCTTCTGATAAGTATCTAAGCACTTGGGGAACCCTCCCTTAAAAGCTAGCTACCAAAGATGAAGAAGTAGACCACTTAAACACAACACCAATTGCATCCCATTCTACTCAATGTGGGACGGGACTTGGACACCCCATAACACTCTCGAGTCTCGAGTCCCTATCACGTTCTTCATTCCTATTTAATTATTCATATTGCTTGCGTAAAAAAAAAAAAAAAAAAAAAAAAGAGAGAGAGTCATACTTCTGTTTTATCTTGTCTCTAATCATCCTGAATAAGTTGAAACTAATAATCATACTTCAGACATGAAGTTGATGAGTTAAAACTGAACAGAAAAGCAAACCAAATACCAAATAGCCTCCCATCTGGATTATACCCTTAATCAATGATGAGTAGAAAAACTAAACCCCTTTGGATTTTCTTGTGGAATTCATGTACCTCTTAATCTGTTTACATTCTCTATCCATACCAAAACGTTTCTGTCAGTGTTTCAAATATTATACTTGACAAATTTCTTATACTAATCTGATTTGGAAATCAAGCAGCGAGTGTGCATTTTATCAAACCGTCCGCAGACATTTTTTAAAAACACTTGAAGCCATCTATTCTATAAATCAAATGACATGATTACAAAATAGTTAAGTATATTACATTTGAAAGAAAGGTGATAAAAGTGGTAACCATGAATACTATCAAATAATTTCCATAATACTTTTTTTAAAGATCAAGTAATTTACTTGTTGCCAAGTTGCAGATTAAGATTCAGATACTAGCTTTGATGGTCTTCAAAAATGCCCATATACACGATCTTTTCTTTAGTTTCTTTGCACTAAATGCATCCTGTTTTTTGCTCTTCTTATTATTATGTGTTACTTCTGAATACTGTCTAATTTTCTCCACAATTAGAACTCCTTGCATACATTCCCTTTCGATAAGCAGAGGGCTGACACCAGATGCCTTAGACTGACCTTTATTTGAAATCTGCAATGAAGTGGATCCATCAGGATTTTGAAGGGCCCATATCATCAGTCCTTTCTCTGTCACTTTTTTATCAACCAAATCACCCTCGTATATTGTTCCATTTGAGCATGTGTATTTTCCGTTGCCATGGAGAAGTTTACTCCTGAAGTTACCAATATCTACATCCCCATTAGCATATCTATAAACTCCAGATCCATGTATAAGCCCATTTGACCAACAACCATCGAAGACATCACCAGTAGCCCAAGTCATAATCCTTGTTCCATCCATTTTGTCTTTTTTCCAATTTCCTACGTAAACATCCCCATTTGCAAATTTATAAACTCCAAATCCATGTCTAAGTCCATTTGACAGATAACCATCAAAAACATCACCGTTAGCCGAATCCAAAATCCATCTCCCATAATCCATTTTGTCTATTTTCCAATTTCCAGTGTAGACATCCCCATTTGCAGATCTATAAACTCCAAATCCATGTACAAGTCCATCTGACCAAGAACCATCGAAGACATCACCAGTAGCCCAACTCACAATTCCTTTTCCATCCATTTTGTCTTTTTTCCAATTTCCCATGTAGACATGCCCATCTGCATATCTATAAACTCCAAATCCATGTCTAAATCCATTTGACAACCATCAAAAGCATCACCATCAGCCCAATCTCCAGTGTAGACATCCCCATTTGCAGCTCTAAAAACTCCAAATCCATGTAGAAGTCCATTTGACCAACAAGCATCCAAAACATCACCATTAGCCAAAGTTGCTGTCCCTTTTCCATCTTTTTTTATCATTTTTCCAATTTCCAATGTGGCTACCTTCATCCTTCCAAGTTTGGGTGCCATTGCCATGACGACAATTCCTAAAGAATTCACCCTCATACTTGTCTCCTGATGAATATATGAACAGTCCTTTCCCTGTCATCTCTCCGTCAACCCAATCACCCTCATATGTTGATCCATCTGACCATGTGCACTTTCCGCTGCCATGACGAAGTTCACCCTTGAAGTTACCAATGCCCGTATCTGAAGACAACATCTCTTTAAATCTACAGTTTAAAAAAACAATGAAATCATAAACATAATAATACATGGATGGCCACAGCACAAAAGAATACGGTGATTAGTCAAAACAAAAAGAGAATTATATCATTAACATTTTTGTTAGCATAAAAAATTTGCATCACCCAAGCGAATACTATAAATCAATAGAACATAAACTGATAAACCATACATGCATGTTGTAGTTCAAAGTTCATACTTACGGCAGAAACAACAAAAAAAGAGACGTGTTTTGAAATCCATAACAAAATAATAGTATGCTAGATAATGATTCTAACTAACAAGGGAAGAGAGAAATCCGACAAACTAGTGGTTTGGGAAACATTTTTTTTTTGTGAACCTGAACCTGCATGCTAACAACTGAGCTAAGCGACCGTGGTTTATGAAACATATGCACATGGTGGTGGTGCACATGGTGGTAGGAAAATAAAACGTTGCTACTTTTTTTTTTTTTAGAGGGACACCGACACAACAAAACACAACTCAAAAAGAGTAAAGTGGTTGCATTGCTTAGGTCGCGTTCGTTTTTCCTGATCTCTTTTTCTCCTCCTCCGACTTTTCGATACTTTTAAGAGTTTTTTTAATTACACCTTATATAATCCTGGTTACATTCCATAATGACAAAATTACCCTTGTATAAAATTTAATTTTTAAAAAGTTTCTTCCTTCTTTCTTGGTTACACCTCAAAACCCATCTTCCGTCTTTTCTTCTTAAATCAGATTTATCCCTTCTATGCAAGATTTCAAAGAAAATTCGAAGCAAATAAGGTTAGTAAGTTGTGTCTTTGATCGATTATGTTTTTCTTGTCATGGGTTTCCTCATTCTAAGTTTTTTCTGGGTTCAATTTATGTTTTCTTGTTTATGTATTCTACTATAATTTAACCTTAAACTCAGTTTAAGTAGGTAATGTAAACTGAGTTTAAGTGTGCATACTTAAACTCAATTTAAGTAGGTTCATGTAAACTTAGTTTAAGTAGGTCATGTAAACTGAGTTTAAGTGTGCATACTTAAACTCAATTTAAGTAGGTTCATGTAAACTTAGTTTAAGTAGGTCATGTAAACTGAGTTTAAGTGTGCATACTTAAACTCAATTTAAGCAGGTTCATGTAAACTTAGTTTAAGTAGGTCATGTAAACTGAGTTTAAGTGTACATACTTAATCAATTTAAGTAAATCATGTAAACTTAGTTTAAGTAGGTCATGTAAACTGAGTTTAAGTATACATCTAAATGTTCAACCTTGTTCAATGATTCTACGTAATCTCAGTTTAAGTATATACATGTAAACTTAGGTTTTAAATGATTCTACGTAATCTCAGTTTAAGTATGTACATGTAAACTTAGTTTAAGTAGGTTATGTAAACTAAGTTTACATGAACCTACTTAAACTGAATTTAAGTTAACCACAACATTGAAATCATTGTACAGTGCAGTTGAACAAGAAGAAGGAAAAATTGAAACTAGCATTATAGAAAAAGAAGAAGAAATTCATTTACTTATATACAATCGAGTATCGATGAAAAATGTTTTGATTCACTCTTTAATCTTTCACAGAGATTGATTGAACACCAGAATTGTTTGATCGTTTGTGGGTGAAAGAGAGTGACAAGGAATGAGATCAAGGTTTTAAGAGAATTTATATAAAAGGGCAATTTTGATATTATTAAAAACTTTTAAGAAATTTTAGGTGTAACCAGAAATATATGCGGTGCAAATAGAAAAATTCTTCTTTTAATCGTAGAATAGTTATTATTAAAGCTTTAAGCTAAATAGTAATAATAAACCCTCTGTTTATATTCATAGTAATTTAGGGTTAGTTTCTTTTTCTTTCCTTAAATCAAGGTTATTATCTTATTTTCCTCACCTTTTGCAACAAAAAAAATATGTTATTCTTTTTAATTAATCTGTTTATCTTTTTTTTCGCTATCTCTCACATTCCATTTTAGTTTTATCTTTTTCATTATTTATACTTTTCTTTATTAAAAAAAATCATTTTCATTCTCTCACATATTATTTCTTTCTCTGGTTTCTTTTTTACTCCCCTAATCTTTTTTTCCTTTTTACTCTTTTTTCTTTTTGAGGTTCTTTTCTACTCTTATATGAAAAATGCAAGAAAAATGTTATGCATAAAAATCAAGATAAATATTTGTCACTAAAAAATATAGTTATTCTTTCAAAGATCAATAAAAACGTATAAACGGTTAATCTTGATGGGTCTAAAAAACATATCCAATCATTTTAGATCTTTTTAAAATTTTACATGAATGATCTATATGATATCAACTTAAAATCTAATAGTAGAATTTGAAAAATATGAATCGAGTAAAATGATATTAAAATATGTAACATTACATCAATGTAATTTGATCCCTCTTATATATATTCCTCAAATATCCAAAATAAACGCAGTTGCATTGCGATTATGAGTTGATAAGGGGAGGAACTTATCAATATCCAGAATATAAATGGAGACAATTGTTTAATGTTATTTGTTGACAACTCTTCTCCACAAGATCGAGCAGCTTCTCCAAGTTTGCTGCCCATGAATTAAGAACATCGTCACTATCCTTTCAGTTAAGTGCAAGTATTCTGTTTGGGTGTTAAAGGTTGTGTTGTGTTGAAGGGTTTTTGAAAAGGTGGCGAATTACAGAGAAAAGGTAAAAGAAGTTGACAAAAATATTGAAGAAGGACTTGATTTAACGTTGACAGTGTCATTGCCAACGATGTTTCCTGGTCTTCATAGAGAGGGAGAGATGTCAGTTATGGTCTCTTCTTTAACGTATGTGGTATGTGCTGATCAGAACAACAATGGAGGTGCCAATTCTGCTCTCAAGAGAAGAAGGGAAGACGGTGGATTCTTTGACATTTCATCTTCTCCTATCCCCCAAATTAAGCACCAAGGTGAGTATTATATAATCTAATAAAATAATTTTGAGTATATTTCTTGGTCTAGGATAGGTTATTTTTTATTTGTCTTGACCCTTCGGTTCTCTAGAAAAAACATCATGGTAATCTAGAGTCTGAGTTAAATAAAGTTTGTTAAAAGTTGTTCCAGTCAATATTCAAAACAGGATTCTTCCACGCGTTGACTTGGTTGGATATGTCAATTACTTGATATGTGGATATCCATTACCCAAAATTGTCATTTTCCAAAAAATACACATTACGAGTGAGCTTTCGCCCCAATGTTGTCCTATCCGTTAGTATCTACAGTTGCACGAAAAGATGTCCAATTCACACCCAAAAAAAAATAAGCATCACTAAGTGACTTATCAGGACTGTATCTTAAAATTAAAAAATGGAGCCCCCGAAATCATGAACTATGATAAACAGGGCACTAAAAGTGCATTTGAAGTTTAAAACTACAAGAAAATATAAGCAACCACAGTAGATTCTCTTCAAACTTCAGTGTCACCGTCAGCTTCTTATTCAACTTCTACAACTACTAATTTTGCTTCTTTTTTTTTTGGACCAAATTTTGATTCTTCTTTTAGTTCTCCACTTTCATGGCCTTCGGGTTTAATGTTATTCTTCAATTTCATTATGGACAATTGTTTAATGTTATTCCTCACCAACACAGTGAGCAACATTTCAAATTAGCATCTCCGTAAGGCAACTTCAGTCCATATCACATATTGAGGAGCCCCCTGAAATGACCAGAAATAAGCATTATGAATCTACCATTCTTCATAAACACAACAGTGAGAAAATTTGAGAAAGGAGCCAATATATGGACCTACCTTCTTAAACCTTCAAAGCTGCTTTATGGACCATGGTTTCCTTGTGTATTTGATGACAGCTCTTCTCCACAAGATCAAGCAGTTTCTCCAAGTTTGCTGCCCATGAGTTAAGTACATCATTGCTATCCTTCGCTGTTTGGAAACAGATTATTCCCATTGGTCTGTCAATCTTTGCAACCAGAGCCTTGGTAACAACCATATCGGACAGATGCTTCTCAGCTTCCTGAATTATGCACGAGTAATTAATTAGGAACAACCCTTTAAAAAAACAAATAAAATAAGATGGAAGGCCAATAGGTAGTTATAGGTTTACAACATCTATTTTCACATGCAGGTCAACAATGAAAAACAAATTAAACCACAATTCCCCTACTACCTTCACTTTCCAAGGATATAGTTTTTTCTTTGAAACACGAATTCCCACACCATAAGAAAAAGTTACTAAAGTAAGACTAACAGAACAAAACCATAACTGGCATTACACACCTCTAGGCTGAGACACAAAAGCTGTGCAAGTTTCTTCAAAGTAATCCTTGCGTAGTATTTTGATACAACAAGAATATTCTGAAAGATTTACAAAATTAATACATGTTAATGCTCATATAAATAACTGAAACATAAAAAAAAGTGTAAGGAATTCGGTGAATCACATGTTCAATAATTCTCTGTTTCAGATCTTCAGCTGCTTTTTCACTCAAAAACTTTCCAGAGACCATCTCATTGTCAAACTCCTTCTTATATGTCTCCCAAAGAGCTGTCCATTGGATGACTTCCATGGTGACCAGCTGCTTCAGAAGTAGCCTAGACACAACATATAACAGGCACACCCAATGACAAGGAATTCTAAACATAATATTTTAACATGATTAGAAAGGATGAAAGATGAAAAATAGGATAACATACCGGAAGTTTGGAATCTCAGATAGATTTCTATCCTCCAAGGTGGAATTTAAAAGACTGGACTGCATCGGTGAATGTGGTGCTAGAACCAAGCACCAACATATTTTCCTCAGGATCTGTATGTAAAGACAATATTCGGAAAAAAGTTATGAAGTTATATCATAAATATCGTATAATAGAATCTTATAGTAACAGAGATAGCAAATAAAGAAAGAGAATAGAAAACTTACAGGAATAAAATCAGCAGGGTTTTCTTTGATGGACGGAATCTCATATATTGCCTTATAGCAGCGGCAAATTTCAAGATAATCATTGTTGTGGGAATAATACCTTACATCACAGACAAAAAACCAAAATAAGAAAAAAAAAGTTTCAGGATCAGCTGTAGGAAATATCATGAACCCCGTACTTGAAAAATATGCAGCATGAAGATAAAATAAACATGCACTCATCTATATGGATTTCACATTCAATGAAGTGGTATAGAAGCATCGACCCAAGTTTAGAAAACTATGGGGAATTTACTGTCACTACTACCATGTTACAAATCACATCCCAAACACAAATAAATACATTTAAAAAATATAATTCAAATGAACTGAACTATGTGCATTTGAAAATGATTTAATTTGTGGAAAAAACATATTGCAAGAATGAAGGCAGCCTACAGTAGACCCACAACAATGGTGTAAACTGTAAAGCCTTTCTTAAACCATGTCATGACAGGAGCTTTGTAGCGCCAGGTTGCCCTTTACACATAATTCAAATGAACAGGACTCTACAACAAAGCAGCATAAATATAAATGACAATTGATAGGAATTGCAATGTTTACAATCTAAAATGAAAATAATAGACTTGACTTTGCTGAAGAACACATTTACAGAGAATGACATGTTCACTATTTTTAGAACGGTATCAATGGTAAAAGACAAGGAATCAAAATGTTAGGAAGGATAACCGTATCCAGCAAGTTTATTCTAAAGTTCAAATTCGTTTTATATGGCAAATAAGCTTTACATTATCTAGTTCACAGCATTTTAATAATCCTCGTTTATAAAATTCTAAATGGAAGGTAAGCTTAACATTATGTCAGAATGTTTAACATTATGTCAATGATCTCAGACAAAATGCATTGTTTCAAAATAGTTAAGAACTGGGATGCAGCAGACAAAAATGAAAAGTAGAGATGAAATGGATAACTTTGGGAAATTTAGGAATTGGAAATAAAATAAGTGATTAAAATGTGGAAATGTCTGCAGAAAAATTGATAATTTGATAGAAACCAAAAATATCCAATCACAGTGCAGGATGTATTAAAACAAAGAACAAAAAAATTACGTTAGTTATATAATTTTCATCCACCTCCAACTCTAGTAATCCATAAATACAGTATAATTTAGTAACAAGGCTAATTTAACTCTTGAACAAAGTATTTCTTCTTGAAGACCATCAAACCAAGAATTAAAACAGTTAATTAAAAACTTGTTGGTAGAAGAGAAAGCCAAAAACATGTACTCCAATCCGCACTTACGTAATATAGAACCAAATGCCAAGCATAGAAACAAATCATAGTCCCGTAGATATACATAAAAAGGAGGAGACGTAAATCTTATGATGATCTGATATTCTAAAATATATTTAAGCAAATTTGAGTAAACGCAAGCAGGGTAGATTAAGAGAGAATGGATGATTGCAATTTGCAAATAAAAATAAAATTGCAGTCAGACAGACGGTCATTAGCACTGTGCCTTACCTTTCAGATTCTAAAATTAACAGTATAGGACATTCATGCATCATTGTTTGGTTTTTATATTCAAATAGGCCAGCATCAAAAGCATATCCTCAAAAGTTAATGAAACTAAAATATCGAAAACCAGGATAATCTAGAGTATCTACACAACGTTCAGTTTGTATAAAATAAACTAAAGGAGACAAAAATACAAAGTCAAGCCACAGTACTTGTAACTACTAGTAGATAAAACAAGAAATACTACAACTAAACAGGAAGTAAGAAATCAATTACCTAATCATTAGCTCGTAATAAATCTGCTTCAACTCCAGTAGAGATGGAATATCTGCAGGAGCCTCTTCGACCATATTATCACCTTCTTTGGGCTTTTCCTTTTCCTTAGATGCATCTATGTCGAATACTCTTGGACTTATCTTTCTTGAGAGTATTTGGGCACGGACATGATCCTGGCGGTCTAGGCAGAGTCGAACCTACACAATTTAACATAGAAGATTTCAAAATCAGTAACTTATTAACAACATAATTAATTAATTAATAAACTACTATTTCTGTCGTCCCTAAAAAAAATGACTCATACTTGTTCGAGAATGAATGCAACTTTCTCAGTTTTTGCCATGGCACCAAAAGTTTCCACCTGACAAGATTACACATAACATAAGTAAACCAAACAATAATTTGTACTAATCAGTTACATCCAAAAACGAAAAAAATATATACAAAAAGCATAGAAAAATTACAAGTACACACTGACCGCAATTTCTTGCATCAAATCAGCAGCCTCGACTAGAAGCCCCTGTACTTCCTTTATCTTGGCGAGTTTCTTGACCAACCTTGCTCTCTCAATCTCAACGTACATCTAAGAACAAAATACAACATACAAATTGGTAAAACGTGTCTTTTAAAATGGATTATGCTATGGAGAAGATAATAAAACAGAATGGAGAATTCAAACATAACAACTCACCTTCCCAGCAGATACACTGTTCAATGTCTTGATGAGTTCAATACGAGTTTCAATATCTGGTGTCTCATCAATATATTGCATAGCCTGCTGGACCATCGCTGTTACAGCCTGCATGCATACACAATAGCCTCATTAGTACCTTTTTGTACCAACTACCAACCACACAAAAAAGATGCAGAAGCTGTACAATAGTGAATTGAATTCTGAAGTTCCTTAAACCCTAAACTCTGTCTAACTGCACAATATTTCATACGAAGAATTCTATAGTTTAAAGCGAACTAAAACCCTAAACAAACCAATCATTTTAAGCAAACAATATCCAAAAAATCCTAAAATCTTTTAAACCTAACGAAAACCCTAATTCCTAACACAGAAAAAGGCATCAATTTGCAACTGGTACCTGCTTAAGCTGGCCGCGTCGTTTGGACAAAACGACAATCTGGTCATTTAGCGTTTTCCAGGCTTTGGCTTCAAAGCAGAGTTGCAAGATATCGATTGCGGCTTTTCTTGTGCCGACAATTTCGCCGGCTGATCTCATCTGCTTCTCGACGTTGAGAAGTTGTTCTATCTTTGCATCTAGATTCTCCATGTTTGCCTGCAAAACGAATTGAAAAGCAGTTATATTATAGGGAGTAGAAAACACATGCAGCGATCGAGAAAGGGATCTGAAATAGAGAGTACCGTGGTTGAGTTTGGAATAAAGAAAGAGAGATCTCTTAATCGGCAATTAGAGAGAGGTTACTTGAAAAGGAATAAAAAGTGAGAGTGAAGTAATGCACAAGTTAAGAAAAACGGAGACACCATCCCTTTGCTATTCTCATGCATCATACAAAAATAACAAAAAATACCCCTATAATCCGAGAGAAAATTTCCTTATTATCTCTTATTTATCTCTTATTTATTAAAGTTAACCCGGAAGCAAATGTTTGCCCTAATTTTAACCTAATCCTAATAGTTAATTTTACTCTAATACCCCTGTTTAATTATTAACCCTATTTTTTCCTTATCAACAAAATCACACCTAATCTCGTATTGTTTTGAACAAAACAAATCTGGCTTATTCTTATTTATTAAAGTTAATCTGGAAGCAAATGTTTGCCCTATATTTAACCTAACCGTAATGGTTAATTTTACTCTAATATCCTGTTTAATTATTCACCCTATTTTTTCCTTCTCAACAAAATCACACCTAATCTCCTATTTTTTTTGAACAAAACAAATTTGTCTTATCTCTTATTTATTAAAGTTAACCCGAAGCAAATATTTGCCTTAATTTTAACCTAACCCTAATGGTTAATTTTACTCTAATACCCCTATTTAATTATTGACCCTATTTTTTCCTTCTCAACAAAATCACACCTAATCTCCTATTTTTCTCTTATTTATTAAAGTTAACCCGGAAGCAAATGTTTGCCCTAATTTTAACCTAACCCTAATGGTTAATTTTACTCTAATACCCATGTTTAATTATTGACCCTATTTTTTCCTTCTCAAAAAAATCACACCTAATCTCCTATTTTTTTGAACAAAACAATTTTGCCTTATCTCTTATTTATTAAAGTTAACCCGGAAGCAAATGTTTGCCCTAATTTTAACATAACCCTAATGGTTAATTTTACTCTAATACCCTTGTTTAATTATTAACCCTATTTTTTTCTTCTCAACAAAATCACACATAATCTCCTATTGTTTTGAACAAAACAAATCTGGCTTATCTCTTATTTATTAAAGTTAACCCGGAAGCAAATGTTTGCCCTATATTTAACCTAACTGTAATGGTTAATTTTACTCTAATACCCATGTTTAATTATTAACCCTATTTTTTCCTTCTCAACAAAATCACACTTAATCTCCTATTTTTTGAACAAAACAAATCTGTCTTATCTTTTATTTATTAAAGTTAACCCGGAAGCAAATGTTTGCCCTAAGTTTAACCTAACCCTAATGGTTAATTTTACTCTAATACCCCTGTTTAATTATTGACCCTATTTTTTCCTTCTCAAAAAAATCACACCTAATCTCCTATTTTTTTGAACAAAACAAATTTGCCTTATCTCTTATTTATTAAAGTTAACCCGGAAGCAAATGTTTGCCCTAATTTTAACATAACCATAATGGTTAATTTTACTCTAATACCCTTGTTTAATTATTAACCCTATTTTTTACTTCTCAACAAAATCACACCTAATCTCCTATTTTTTGAACAAAACAAATCTGTCTTATCTCTTATTTATTAAAGTTAACCCGGAAGCAAATATTTGCCCTAATTTTAACCCAACCCTAATGGTTAATTTTACTCTAATACCCTGTTTAATTATTAACCCTATTTTTTCCTTATCAACTAAATCACACCTAATCTTCTTTTTTTTTTTTTGAAATGTTCTCAACACATCACACATAATCTCCTATTTTTTTGAACAAAACAAATCTACCTTATCTCTTATTTATTAAAGTTAACCCGGAAGCAAATGTTTGCCCTAATTTTAACCTAACCCTAATGGTTAATTTTACTTTAATACCCCTGTTTAAT
>Ga0315914_1004057_pt1 | contig 21968 bp, 12 predicted proteins | sample MpolenodulesMG_FD_203920 | JGI IMG/M metagenome (GOLD analysis project Ga0315914, IMG submission 203920) | Medicago polymorpha root nodule microbial communities from Los Angeles, California, United States - elongated nodules | ecosystem: Host-associated > Plants > Roots > Nodule | place: USA...
CCAACTTCATTGAAAATTTACAGTGGAGTTTATGTATTACCCACCAATTACGAAATTCTGGACTAAAACCCAAATCACAGCTGGTGTGAGCAAAAAGTCTAACCATTTGTGCTAACCACAATTGATTACTTATAAGATCCTTTAAAGCAAGCAACATGAAAGAAACAACTCGAGGATGAATCAAGAAACAAGATTGAGCTTAATCTGCTTAGAAAGAGACAAATTTACTCAACAATATCATATCTGATTCGCAACTTACAAGTACCACAAATTTGAGAGATCACCAAGTTGTGAAACCAGTGTTCCAGAAAGGTTGGCATTTCCAAGATTACTGTCCAAATGCAAGAAAAAAAGGATTAATTATTCAACACACGGACAAGCATTCATAAAACTACAGGTAAAGATGACATATCAACTTACACACGGATCACACTGTTATCACCATTGCATGTAACATGAAACCACGCGCAGGGATTGGCATTAGTAGCATCCCAACTTTGAAGAACATTGTTAGGATCATTCAAGTTGCTCTTCAATGCATTCAGTGCATCACCTTGTTAGCGGCCAACTCTCGGGTGGGATTTAGTCCCACATCGGATAGATAGGAATCTTGAGAAGAGGTTATAAAGAGGAGGCACTCCTCACCGTACAAGCCGGTTTTGTAAGGATGAGTTAGGCCTCGATATTCGTGTCATGGTACCCGAGCCTATCGGGTCCATGTCGTTGGGCTTGCATTGTCCACGCTTCAGGCCCATTGGGCTGGGCTGAAGCGTGAGGGGGGGTTTATGGATCCTCTCACCTAAAAAATTGTTCAACCTCCACTTTTCTATCTGATTTAGGACATATAACTTACACTTGCATATATAAACATCCCTGATATTAACATGACAAATTATGTTCATCCGTAAATTGCCTAGGTTTGTGATCATGCACTAACCACTGAACAATCAAGAAACAGCCTACTCTAGTGATGCATAACACCAACATCATATATAAATTTTACTAAAATTCTTCAATCACATAATCATATCTTTCTAACTTTGTTTTGGTGGTAAGGTCTAGCTCAAGTGGCAATGTCGATACTGTTAGACCAGCCTGACCTTGCAGTTGTGTGTCTAAGTTTTATAATCACGGTAAATATTTAAAACACCCTATTTAAGGGATAGAAACATTTATTGAACAATTAAAAGCTTATAATAATAATAATAATAATAAAAATAAAAATAAAGAAGTCTGTGATAGAGTAAAAACAAAAGTAACCACTCACTTTCCACATTTGAAGAAACTTTAAGCAACAAATGAAACATCAAAATAGCCCAAAAAAGAAAGGAAGCTTTAGAAGCTGAAGTCACTCTGTCCATGTTTTAGAGTCCACACTGTTCAAGATATCATGGTTGGTAATATATAGAGTGGGTTCAAGCTCATGATCTAGTGTAACAACCCCACCATAAGTTCCTATGACCTCAATTAATCCAGTGGTTAGGTAGGTTTACCCGTCAAGTAACTCATACAGTAACTTTTTTTTAATAGCAGTAACTGTGATCAAGATATGGCAATGGCATACTTTGGTTTTTGATATGTTTTATTTATTTACATGAAAGGAATTTTATAATAATAAATTATCAGTTTAATCTCTATTTTTTTTAATTTAGTTTTAAACTATTTAAATATAAATATAATAATTTTTATAAAGTTTTGAATTAAAGAGTAAATTAAAGAAAAAATGATGGTTTAAAACTAAACAGTTATGTTATATAGTACGAAGCCTTACAAACGAAAAACGATGAAACTCATACGTGTTTTACGGTGGAGAATTATAACTCCCGATTGGATGGAATAAAGGCAGCATGGTGGTATAAAATTGGCTGCCACGTAATGGATTTGTTTTCGCTAATTTTTCATTTCGCACTAAGAATCATTTCTCAATACTAAATTGATAGTTTATTATTGTTTTCGCTCTTTGTTTTTATTTGACTAAAAAATTAGACTATACGAATAAGAACTCTTCTTCTCAACCATATATGTCAAAATTTTATCAAACATTAATTATTATTTTTTTGAGATGACTATTATTGGGAAAAACTCAAGTCCTACGTCAGATAGATAAGACTCTTGAATCTTGATAAGAGTTTATAAAGAGGAGGCACTCCTCACCTTATGAACCAGTTTTGTAAGGATGAGTTAGGCCCCAAATTTCATCATGGTATTAGAGCTTGTCGAATTCAAGGGCCACCTACCTATCCACGCACCAAGCCAAAGAGTGCTGGACGTGAGGGGGTGTATTAGGATAAACTCAAGTCCTACGTCGGATAGATAAGACTATTGATAAGAGTTTGTAAAGAGGAGGCACTCCTCACCTTATAAACCGGTTTTGTACGGATGAGATAGGCCCCAAATTTCAACAATCATACATCAAAACTATTGAATAAATAATTACCAAGATATTTACAAAATTACACAATAAATAAGACCACTTAAAATTGCATATATTTTCATAAAGCTCTGTACTAGTTTCTCTCATACATACAATGACAAAAGTGTTGGTTGCTTGTGTCCTAAGCTTTATCCTGCAACTTGACAACCCAATAAAAATTACAAACTTTTTCTTAAATAATCATAACCTGATCAATGACCATGTAACGTGAAGATACAAGATAATTTCAAGAAGATCGAAAGAAAATATTAAGTAGAAGAGATGGTGAAAAGCATATGCACAAATCATGAAAGTTTATCTCTTTCAGGCAGAGGAAGAAGGATTGTGTATTCACTAGTGGATATGATAGAATTTTCAAACGGATCATCTAGGACCTGAGAGTTCATCTGGCTGGATATGCGAAGTTGAATCTACTACTATCCAATTTGCATTAGGGTGATGCATGTGGTTGTTGTTAAAATCTTGTCGGTACGTCTCTTCTTTCTGCCATTGCTCCCATTTTTCGGCCAAACCATCGCCTTCTAGCATTCTAACCACCTCAGACATCTTAGGTCTTTCCATAGGGGACCCTTGTGTGCATAGTAAAGCAACTTGGATTAACTGCTCTACCTCATCATCCTCATAATTTCCCTTTAGCTCTGCATCAACAAGTGTTTCCAACTTCTTGTCTTTGAGATGTCTTTTAACCTGCATACAGAACATTGTGAAGAGATTAAAGCATGACTTGGTGTTGGAGGCAAAATTTAACCAAAAATAACACAAGGTTAACCGATTTTACGTTTGACAGATCCTAAAGTTTTTTGAAAATAAAAAGTTATTATTTTCAATTTATAGCACAATAAAAAACTTGATTAGAAAAAAAGAATCACATAATAATGCTATTCAAGAAATGAAAGCAGCTTTCTCATCATGGTTAACCGACATTGTTCAAGTACTTCTGACATATTGAAAATCAATTGAAAACTTACCCAATCAAGCAACATCACATCATCATCATTGACGAGACGTGCTAGATCGAAAGCCCTCTGTCCAGATAATAGTTCGAGAAGCATCACACCATATCCAAAAACATCAGTCTTTTCCGAAAATTTTCCGGATGAATAGTACTCAGGTGCTATATGCCCAATTGTACCACGAACAGCAGTAGTAACATGGGTATCTTTGTAAGCCATAAGCTTTGCTAAACCGAAATCTCCAACAACTGCTTCAAATTCATCATCCAACAATATATTTGCAGCTTTCACATCACGATGAATTATCTTAAGGTCACAATGATCATGTAAGTAAGCAAGCCCCCTGGCAGCTCCCAGCGCAATATTCTTCCGCATTGGCCACTCAAGTGGCGCTTGAGATTCATTGCCTTCTACAACAACCGAATCAATATACACAGACGCAGTTATAATACGAAGCTGCACATTTTGAAATTCAACAGTAAGAGCATTCATTTGGATTTGAAAATTTGAGCTATTTAAGAATTTCCCTGTTTGTGTTTGTGTAGCTGCCAGCTAATATCAACGAAATACTAATGTTATTTTCTCAATAATAAATCAAAATTTCTACCAAAAACAAATGATAAATCAAAAACAGATAAATGAGTTATTTTTTTACTAAAAAAATATTCTTTCATTCAAATTGGTATAATACATTGAAAACAATACAAATCCAATATTGTTAAAATAGAAAAGGATGAATCTACGAACAAACTCACAACATCCAAGTTAATACCATAATACGGCAAAATACCTGCCAAAGTGATCGGAATATTCATATCTCCGGCTTTGTAACATTGACACCCAAATAAATTATTGAATATATAATGAGTCGAAGATGTTGTGTCAATCTGAACCAAATAAACAACGCAACGATATGGAAAACCATACAAAGTCGCACCAAGATGACGATTAAAACAATGTCGTGCTCAGACGACGAAATCACAAAAAGATATGACAGAAAAACCAGATCTATGTGGATATCACTTATTTCGGTAAAATGACAGAATAGACTTATACACAAGCAAGGAAAGTAAATTATGACTAAACAAAAGCAATTCAAACACTGAGCTATTAGTGGAACCTCTTAAACATGATGCTACACTTCCGTTGGCCATGTAAGGATACACAAGCAAACGTTCAGTAGATGTCATGCAAAATCCACGAAGCCGAAGCAAATTACGATGCACGGCCATACTGATCATTTCAACTTCTGTTTGAAATTGCAGCTCCCCACCTTGTGTACGTTCCTCTTTAAGTCTTTTTACAGCTACAAGTGCGCCATCAGCTAAGCGTCCTTTATAAACCTTTCCGAATCCACCTCTACCTAGAATGTTTTTGTTACTGAAGTTATTAGTTGCTACTAGCAGCTCACGTAGAGAATACCTTTTAAGCTGACTAAGGTGAACATCAGGATCCTGCTCAGCTACCGCGGTAAAAGACACAATGTTGGTTTATCAGTAATAATAACTATAAAACACAGCATTTATCAGCATGTATACCATCTTTTCTGTTATTCAACTAACCAGGAACATCAAAGAAATGACCCCGTTTTTTTCTTTTTTGCCAATAAACAAGTGCAATTGCTGGAGCTGCAAACAACAGAGCAGCACCTGCAGCAACTCCTCCAGCAATAGCTCCAGTATTACTGTTACCTGAAAAAGGGATTACAGTTCAATTAGAAATTTTAACTCTATTCATGAAATAGACGCACTTTGAGTTTGGTTTCAATTCTAGAGAGCTATGATGAGCAAGCAAGAGTTATTTTCTGAATTGAAGCTTTCAGCTCAAGTTATTCTTCAACAATTTAATATCACTGTCAATAAAAAACAGACATCAATATACCTGAAGAAGCTGATGACAGTGGAGAAAGTGGTGCATGAATGATTTTTTGTTGTTTCAAGCGAGGATTATTTTGATAACTGTGAAGTCGAACACGGGGAATTAGCAAAGCTTCAGGTTATCTGTCAACAATAAGGCCTAGATGAGAACATAATGATTTGCACTAACCTGGAAGAGGTAAATAATAAAAAAGAACCATTCACTGGGATATCCCCTTCTAGATTGTTGTTTGAGAGATCGCTGTATTCCAAGATTGTCGTTGTGTCAATTTAAACTTGGAAATATATGGTTCTAGCATAAATAGTAATAATATTTAAATAAAGGAGGAACACTCACAGAACTTCCAGCGTAGTAACATTTGTCAAAGAAATGGGAATGCCTCCAGTCAAGTTGTTATTATTGAGACGGCTATTTTGGAGAGCAAGATGAGTAATCAGTTTGCTATATATAACTGATAAAGTGGAGTATAAATCATAATAGGCAACTAGTCACCAAATGCATAAAAAAAGAAGGGTAGATAGATAACAAAATTCTATTATGCAAAGTGAAATTGTAAAAAACGGAGAACATATCTCACTAAAAGGTATAACTAATACTTTTATAAATTAAAGTCTTAGTCCAAATAAATGAATGAATTCGATAATCATATTAAAAATTGTTACACATCGGCTAAAGCAAATTCCCTTTAATGCAGGAAAGAAAAAGAAAAAATGAACAGAAAGACCATGCAAACTATCGGACGGCACTTCTGTTACAATATGCTAAACTAACCCTATAAGATTAATTGAGATACTACAACATAATATCAAGATATTATAAGATATTTCATATCTTGTAACAAGTCCTTTAAAATACTATTGGTATTGTAGCTTTAATTATTTGAAATGTGCAATGGTAGAGTGATGGATTATCACATTTAATGAAGATTATTTTATTTAAGAAAAAACATATGGTTATGCTAAATCAAGCTTCACTACAAGTCAAATCAGAAACTTGAAGAAGTATGATGTTGAATTGGTTACATCTTTGATAGGAAAACCAGTAACAGATACTGTTAAGGTTTCCTTCATCTAGTTCAAGGGTGGAAAACCGGCAGTAGTAATCGACCCAAAATAAAATACATCCCCAACCTCCTCCAACATTTTCAATAGTCTCAAGTCAAGTCTTTACTGAAATACCGTAAATCTTTCATTCAATTGGTATATAATTACACTATTGCATCATGTAATAATAACCAGCAACAGCAGCAATAATGAAAGCAGGGCTATACTTTTTAGGCATAAATTTTTATATATTGCAGCTTTGCTGAATATGTAATGGTCTTGTTGTAGAGACTACAAATTCTACCACATTTTGCATCAAGAAACACACAAAAAAGGATGTCGAACAAGGTAAAAGAAGAAAATTTTTGAAACCAATATAAATAAATTTTGCAGATCAAAGATATGAGAATAAGGAAAGCATGTCATACAGGAAACGTAGTTTGTGAAGGTTGCCCAATGTATTCGGTATGGTACCGCTTAAATGGTTCAAGTAAAGATCCAAGCTCACTAAGTTTGTCAAATTTCCTAGCTCTTCTGGGATTTTTCCTGTTATATGATTACTAAAAAGTTCCCTGCCATTGAAATGAGGAGAAAGTTCAGATCTTATTACCAACTAACAAGAGTATCAATCAAGAAACAAGGTTGAGCTGAATCTACTCAAAAACAGTCAAATTTACTCAACAATGTCATATCTGAGTCACAGCTTACAAGTACTGCAAATTTGAGAGATCACCAAGTTTTGAAATCAGGGTACCAGAAAGGTCTGCATTTCCAAGATCACTGTCCAAATACAACAACAACAACAACAACAAAAAATTATTTATTCACCACATGGACAAACATTCATAAAACTACAGGTAAAGATGACTTATCAACTTACATGCGGGTCACACTTTTATCATTGTTGCATGTAACATGAAACCACTCACAGGGATTGACATTGGTAGCATTCCAACTTTGAAAAACATTGTTAGGATCATTTAAGTTGCTCTTCAATGCAATAAGGGTATCACCTGTGCTAAAAGGAAGCACTATTCAGTTTCAAACATCCTTAATAGTATTCAGCAACATGAACCTCGACTTTCGTTAGACAGCCTTAGTACTTAGTAGCATACACCTAAATACTAGGCCAACTATAATACTATAAATTAAAGCAAATGTGAGAAGAAAAAAAATAAAATTAACAAGAACAAACCATATTGAAAAGCCATTCTCTGATATAGTTATCAAGTCTTACACAATCACAAAGTATTATCATGACCCATTCTGTTCAATCGGTGACGTTTGAGATTAAGCACCGAACAATCAAGAAACAACCTATAGTGATGCACACAACACCAACATCATATATGAATATCACTAAAATACTTCAATCATATGATCCTATCTTATTTAGCAAAACTACAGAATATTTGGAATTGAATACTACAAGAGCTACTACTCAAAGTTTAATGTGAAGTTTATTTTTCAATCAAACATGGCAAATAACAATAAAGCTGAAGGGCAACCAGTGGATGCTAAGGCCTGGCTCAACTAACAATACCAATATTATTAGACTAAACACCTTCAGCGGGGTTCGAACTCAGGTCCAGGGAGTTGTGTGTGTGATGAACAATTAAAAGATTCATAAAGTTCCTATTCAAAAAAAAAAAAAATAACTGTGTGATGATAGAGTAAAGACAAAAGTAACCACTCACTTTCCACATTTGAAGAAGCTTTAAGGAGCAAATGAAGCACCAAAATAGCCCAAAAAAGAAAGGAAACTTTAGAAGCTGAACTTGGTCTCTCCATGTTTTATAGAGTCCACACTGTTCAAGATATCATGGTATATAACCAAGCTAGCTAGAGTGGGTTCAGGCTCACCTGTGACAACCTCATCATAAGATACTGTGATCATCAAGAAAGTTGGTATTTATTTGCTTGAAAGGGATTTTAGAAGATTGCATAATTTAATTAAATCTCTTAACTATTATTTTCTTCTCAATTTGGTCTTAAACTATATAAATATAATGAATAATTCTTCATAAAGTATATGAAATTTTTCAATTTATTCCTTAAAATATATTAAAAAAATAAATCAATTTAATAGAGACTAAATTGATAGGCTTTATTTACTTTAAGAATCACTTGTTATATTTATATTGTTTAGAGACTAGATTGAAGAGAGAATGATAGTTTAAAACAAAATTGATAGTTTATTCACAGTCATAATCTTAGGTGCATGTGGCCAATTTTCATCATTTTATCTCATATGTTAGGACTATTCTTGTATGGTTACAAAACCAAATATAAATCTCTTAAGAAAACTGACAAAATATTAATTCTATCTTTTATTCTTTCAATTATTTTAAAAATTAATTCTCATTTCTTTTTGTGAGTGTGCCTAAGACTTGTGATAGTGTTGTGACCATGGAAAACTTGCTCCATAGGTTAATTAGGCATAGAAACTCTTCTTTTCTACCATATGTTGAAACTTTACCATACATCAAAATTATTGGTCTACTATCATCACAATGATGCATTTCAGGTTAACTTGTTTTTGGTTAAATTGATTGAAAATCTGTTTTCAAGAATGTCAAAACAATACAAAGATCAGATTTTAGCTTATGAAATGAAAGATTAATCCGTATAATAATAGGAATAATTTAATTTTTTCACAAGCTGTTGGTAATATAGTTAGTAGAGAAATTCCAATGAGAAATTGAACAACCAATTCCATTATCTTCCAAACATATACTTGCTGAGAAAGTGTAATTGTAACCATTATTAAATGTCAAAAACATAGTAACCACTGAAGTACTATACTACTTATTTTTATTTCCAAGTCAAAAGAAAAACAAATTCTAAAATACAATAACGATGAAAATAAAATTGCATATATTTTCATAAAAGCTCTATACTAGTTTCTCATACATACAATGACAAAAGTGTTGGTTGCTTGTGTCCTAAGCTTTATCCTGCAACTTGACAACCCAATAAAAATTACAAACTTTTTTCTTAAATAATCATAACCTGATCAATGACCATGTAATGTGAAGATACAAGATAATTTCAAGAAGATCGAAAGAAAAGATTAAGTAGAAGAGATGGTGAAAAGCATATGCACAAATCATGAAAGTTTATCTCTTTCAGGCAGAGGAAGAAGGATTGTGTATTCACTAGTGGATATGATAGAATCTTCAAACGGATCATCTAGGACCTGAGAGTTCATCTGGCTGGATATGCGAAGTTGAATCTACTACTATCCAATTTGCATTAGGGTGATGTATGTGGTTGTTGTTAAAATCTTGTCGGTACGTCTCTTCTTTCTGCCATTGCTCCCATTTTTCGGCCAAACCATCGCCTTCTAGCATTCTAACCACCTCAGACATCTTAGGTCTTTCCATAGGGGACCCTTGTGTGCATAGTAAAGCAACTTGGATTAACTGCTCTACCTCATCATCCTCATAATTTCCCTTTAATTCGGCATCTACAAGTGTTTCCAACTTCTTGTCTTTGAGAAGTCCTTTAACCTGCATTCAAAACAATGTCACACAGTTGCTAACAATGATTAGTCATTGGTGTTGATATTACATATAGCCTTGTTAGAAACTGGTATCTATGATTCATAAAATTAATGAATAAACAGTGAATCTATTACTTTAGCCATGGAGAATGATTTTCAAAACAGAAAAAATTATAGTGCAATAGACAGACACACAAACACTCACAATCTGGACAGAAATATAATAAACTGACAAAGGAAAATAGTAAATAACATTGGGTCTTGGTCTCTTCCTTCAAAAAAATAGAGAGCTCGGTCTCTCGCAATCAATATCCAATCCCAAATAATTGTCTCCTGACTTTTCCTTTAGTTTCCCTATTTATTCAATAACTCTAATAATACAACTGTTGCTTAACACATAACTGCGGCCTAATAATATAATAACTGTTATAATTGATTCTGACCATTTGTTTTGAACCTCTATTCTGCCTCTCATAATAAGAGGTCTAAAAAGCCTATGCAGTGCAACAATGATCTAAATGGGGTAATCCTCCATTTTAAAATTAGTACAATGTAAAGTTGTGGTCATTGAAGAAGGGAGTAGGGACTTTCATAAAACATGAATACGAACAAATATCAAAAATTGAGCAATGGATAATGATACACTCTGATGCTTGAGCATATAGAACATTGTGAAGAGATTAATGCATGCCATAAGTACTAATGACATATTTAAAGGTGATTGAAAACCTACCCAATCAAGCAACATAACATCATCATCATTGGCAAGACGTGCTAGATCAAAAGCCCTTTGTCCAGTTATTAGTTCAAGAAGCATCACACCATATCCAAAAACATCGGTCTTTTCTGAAGACTTTCCAGTTGACAGGTACTCAGGTGCTATATGCCCAATCGTACCGCGAACAGCAGTAGTAACATGGGTATCTTTGTAATCCATAAGCTTTGCTAAACCGAAATCTCCCACAACTGCTTCAAATTCCTCATCCAACAATATATTTGCAGCTTTCACATCACGATGAATAATCTTAGGGTCACAGTGATCATGCAAGTAAGCAAGCCCTCTGGCAGATCCCAGTGCAATATTCTTCCGCATTGGCCACTCAAGCGGAGGATCAACCTCATTACGTTCTACAACATCAAAATCAATACACAAGAACACAGTTTTAATATGAAACTGAAAGTTTTGATTTTCAACAGTAAGAGCGTTCATTTGTATTTGAAAATTTGAGCTATTTATGAATTCCTGTGTTCTGTCTTTATATAGCTTCCAGATGATATCTAGGAAAGATTAATTGTTATTTTTTCGATAATAAATCAGAAACATATTTTGCATTGAACACTGGTACTAATAGCATTTCTGCCAGAAAAGAATATATGACAGAAAAGATGGGGCACCTCGTAAACATGACGCTACACTTCCGTTGGCCATGTAAGGATACACAAGTAAACGTTCAGTAGATGTCATGCAAAATCCACGAAGCCGAAGCAAATTACGATGCACGGCCATACTGATCATTTCAACTTCTGTTTGAAATTGCAGCTCCCCACCTTGTGTACGTTCCTCTTTAAGTCTTTTTACAGCTACAAGTGCGCCATCAGCTAAGCGTCCTTTATAAACCTTTCCGAATCCACCTCTACCTAGAATATTTTTGTTACTGAAGTTATCTGTTGCTACTAGCAGCTCACGTAGAGAAAACCTTTTAAGTTGACCAAGGTGAACTTCAGGATCCTCCTCAGCTACCGGGGTAAAAGACAAAAAATATTGGTTCATCAGTAATAAATATATAATGCAGCATTTGTCAGCATATATAACCATGTTTTATGTTATTTAACTAACCAGGAACGTCAAAGAAATGATCCTGTGGTTTTCTTTTTCGCCAATAAGCAAGTGCAATTGCAGGAGCGGCAAACAACAGAGCAGCACCAGCCGCAACTCCTCCAGCAATAGCTCCAGTATTACTACCACCTGCAAAAAGGATTAAAAGTTTAATAATAAATATAACTTGAAACAATAAATTGTCACAGAATAAAAATAAAAATGTTTAATACAATTATGTTTGGAAAAAGCCACACAGTCAATGACTATCGATTATGACATCATTTCTCCTTGTTCTTTGGAGGAAAAGAGGCAAGAGAGATAATGGTAGGTAAGATAAGAGAAAGGTTAGAGGTGGATTCTAAAAGAAACAGTGGCAAAGTACAACTGAAATAGAAAACTTGTTTGGCATAGCCTCAATTTTATGAGTTGTAGAATACCATCCTTAGCTTTTGTTTTACAGCTCAAACTTTTAGGTCAAGTGGTTTTTTAACATAATATCGATTTCAAGTTGATCTAGTTTGGTTATTTTTCCGTCTTAAATCAATTTTTTGGAAAAAGTTGAGTCTAACTTGAATTCAAGAGAGTTGTGAGCAAGCTAGGGTTATATTCTGAATTGAAGCTTTCAGTTCAAGTTATTCATTAACAATTTTTTGAAAAGGGTTATTCTTTAACAATTGAAGATAATTCAATAAAAAACAGACATCAATGAACCTGAAGAAGATGCTGCTGGAGGAGACAGTGGTGCAGGAGTGTTTTTTGGTTGTACTAAGCGACGATTATTTTGATAACTGTAAAGTGGAACACATGGCATTAGCAAAGCTTCAGGTCAACTGTCAACAACAAGACAAGATAAGAAAATAATTATCTGCACCGACCTTATAGGAGTAAATAATGAAAATGAACCATTCACTGGGACAGTTCCTTCTAGATCGTTGTTTGAAAGATCACTGTATTCCAAGATGGCCGTTGTGTCAATTTACACATGGAAATATATGAATCTAGTATAAATAGGAAATAGGATTCTACTTTAACTCTATAACTCATGACAAATCAAAATAAAGGAGTAACACTCACAGAACTTGCAGCGAAGAAACATTTGTCAAAGACATGGGAATGTGGCCAGTCAAGGTGTTATTATTGAGACGCCTGTTTTGGAGAGCAAGATGAATAATTAGTTTGTGATATACAACTGATAAAGTAGAATAATAAGCCATGATGGGCAACTAGTTATCAAATGCATGAAAAGAGTGTGTTTACTAGCATAGGAAGGAAAGATATCAAATATCTACCATGCAAAGCGAATTTGTCAAAAATGAAAATTATATCTCACTCAAGGCAAAATGCAAATTAGATAATCGTACTAGAAATTTTTACACATCAGGTTGTGCAAAATGCAAATTCCATTTAATTACAAGAAAAAGAAAAGAAGAAAAATTGCACGGAAAGACCATGCAAACAATTGAGCGCCGGTCCTGTTAGAATATATGAAACTAATCCTATAAGATAGACTGAAATAAACTGAAATATTGTAACATAATATCAAGATGTCATAAGATCAGAATAATATTGTAAAATATTTTGTAACAAGTCCTTTAAAATATCATGAGGCTCATAGCTTTAATTATTTGAAATGAGCAATGGGGATTATTACATGTAATCAGGATTATTTGATAAAAAAATCAGATATGGTTATGCTAAATCAAGCTTATCTATAAACCAGTAAAATAAGGAACTTAAGCAGCCTTCACCACCTCCTTAGCCCTTAAGCGCATCTTTGATAGCCAGATATTGAGACGAGTAGGCACATAATCACACTATTGAAACAAGTAATAATAACCACGACCAGCAGCAATAACAAAAATAGGACTATGCTTCTTTTTTTTTCTTTTTTTTGACAAAGGACTATGCTTTTTTAGACGTGCATTTTTGTAGATTACATTTTTGCTGGAAATGAAATGATCATGCTGTAGAGACTCTAAAATCTACCGCATATTGCATCGGGAAGCAAAACAAATAGGATGCTGAACAAAGTAAAGGCAGACAAAAAAATTGAAACCAACATAAATAAATTTTGCAGATCAAAGATATGAGAATAAGGAAAGTATGTCATACAGGAACCGTAGTTTTAGAAGCTTGCCCAATGTAGTCGGTATGGTACCACTTAAATGGTTCAAGTAAAGATCCAAGCTCACCAAGTTTGTCAAATTTCCTAGCTCTTCTGGGATTTTTCCTGTTATATTATTACTATATAGTTCCCTGCCATTGAAAAGGGAAGAAAGTTCATATTTGTACAAACAAAAAAGTCCAACAAATAATTGAAAGGTGAAAAATCACATTCATGTGATTTGTACGAACTAGCTGATATGTTGTGAACGTGACCGGACAAACCAAAATACTCCCTCCGTCCCTATATATAAGCACCCTTTTATTAGAGGCAAAGGGTGCTTATATATAGGGACGGAGGGAGTAGATAGCCATGTATACAGTGAATTTTATAATCTTTCCTTCAGAAATTTAGACAACTATCTTCAAAACCCAGATGATATCAAGGAAAGCTTATGAAGATATATAAAGTTTCATGATTCAGTCTTCAATGATAAAAGATATGATAGCGGGAAGTACAGTCCTCACTTATATAGATTGAGACTTTCTACAGTTCTAAAATACAAGAGTATCACTCAAGAAACAAGGTTGATCTTAATCTGCTCATAAACAGTCAAATTTACTCAACAATAACATATCCGAATCACAACTTACAAGTACTGTAAATTTGAGAGATCACCCAGTTGTGAAACCAGTGTACCAGAAAGTTCCGCATTTCCAAGATCACTGTTCAAATGCACACAAAAAATTCACTACATAGACAAACATTCACATTCATAAAACACAAGTAAAAATGACGTATCAACTTACACACGGGTTACACTGTTATCACCATTGCATGTAACATGAAACCACGTGCAAGGATTGACAAGGGTAGCATCCCAACTTTGAAGAACATTGTTAGGATCATTCAAGTTGCTCTTCAATGCATTCAGTGCATCACCTGTGCTAAAAAGAACCAATCTTCAGTTGCAAAATATTAACTTGTCTATAGTAGAAGACCAAGTTAGCATGAGGTGCAGGGTTCAAACCCTCAAAACTAACATTATAACATCTAAAAAAAAAAAGTAAGTGTTGGCATCTACGATGCAATGTGAAATAATGATACACCAAGGACCGTAACATGAACCTCAATTTTCACTAATCAGACTTATTAGCATACACTTAAATACTAGGCTAACTAATATAATGAAGTCCTATAGATTATGTCACACAGTATTACCATCAATTCTGGTCATCTGTGAATTCCCTAAGTTTTGGATTAAGCACTCACCACTAAACAATCAAGATACAATCTAATCTAGTGATGCAGAACACCATCACCATATATGAAATTTACTAAAATTCTTCAATCATATGATCCTATCTGCAGAATATTTAAGTTGGAATATTACTAAAGCTACTATGATGTCATCTCCAGTATAATTCTTCAATCAAACATATGAACAGTAAGAATAAAGCTAAAGGGCAACCTAGTATAGATCAAAACTAGGTGAATAATTTTCCTAATCATAGTAAATTAAAGCACTTATAGAAATATTAATGAAACAATCAATCAAAGGCTTAATATAGTAAATACCAAAGTAACCACCACCCACCTTCCACATTAGAAGAAGCTTTAAGAACAAAATCAAACACCAAAATAGCCCAAAAAAGAAACAAAGCTTTAGAAGATGATGAAGTAACTTGTTCCATTTTTCTTCAACTAGAACAATACAACTTCATAATCATTCATATACAATTGATTTGATTGCTTGATAACAAAAGCAAACCCTTTATTGATCTAACCAATACAAATCATCAAACTACACAATACTTTGACCACGTTGACCAAATGAAAAATGGTTAGTGAAGTTGATAATTTGATGAAAATTGAATGATGGGTAGGTTCAAAATTTGTTCTTTATTTGTTGGTAGTGTTGTTGGGTTGGAATGGAAGCAAAAAGATGAGATGGGTATGGGTAGTTTGAGGTGAAAATGCAGAGAAAGAAAGAACAGTTTTTTAGAGAGAGAGAGAGAGAGAGAGAGAGAAGGTTAAGGAGAAGAAGAGAAAGAGAAAGCTGGGGTCAACGAATGTTGCATCCTTTCTTTACTCAGAAATTTCCTCTACTCTTTTTTGTCTAACACCATATTTGGGAGATTAATTTCTCGAGTCGATAATAAAGTTTTTATTATTGATAATTTAATATTGATCGATTCTTATAGTTGAATTCGAATGTTGACATTTGGTTAAGCTGAAATAGACACTTATTGTATCAAATGTTCTTATATATTTTTTCTTTAACTTTTGTTTGGTGCGAAAGAATCAAATATTCCAACACATAATTAGAGTCTAACCTCTCGAACCAAGTTGCACTACACGGTGGTAAAAAAATTCTGAAAGGATTTAGCATTGATGGAAGAGAAGGTTAAAATCCCATCCAAGTGTTTTTGGATATTTTCTAAGTTAGCATTTTTCTTTAATTATGAGTCATTTTGTAAAAAAAAATTGATTTATCATAAGTCAAATTACAATATTAATGCATCATTAATGATTTGTTTCTTATCATACAATTACCATTTATTGCTATTTTTTCTTTCTATTTCTTTAATTTTTTTTCATATCATTAATAAAAGATAATTTTGTAAAATCACTCCTAAGTATTCTTCTTTTTCTTTTTTTTTTTATCAAAATTAAATTGAATAATTGTGATTTTTATTTGTTAATATGATAATGATGATTAATGAAGGGTGAATAATTAATGAGAAATGTGATTAATTAAGAGGGGAGAGAGAGAGTAGGGTCAAAGATGCACGCATGCACGGCTGTGACTTGTCCCCACACCACTTCTGCTTCCATGTAAGAAGAAAGAAAGAACCTTTCAATGTTCAAACGTTAAAACAAGATAAAGTAAACTACTATTTGTGTCACTCATGTGCTGTATCATTGGATTCATTTAAGGACCATATTTACCTAAGACTAGTATAAGTATACCTACTTACATACATGTTGATTTCTACTTAACCATAAATAACAAGATTATGTAGTTTGAATCTTGTTGCCAAAATTAAATTCTTATTTGTAAGTCACTTTCCCGTTCCAAATTAAATGTTATTTTTACCTTTTTTTTCAAATTATTTATCTCTTTTATACTCTTAATATCAATAAAACATTTATTGATATTTTTCACTAACATATTCATATCTATTGCACCAAGCAAAAAAAGTCAATTATTACATCACTAACTATAATTATATTATTTGTTTTAATTAATGAAACATATTTTACCGTTAAAATTAGAGTTATGCATCACTTTTTAATAAAACCAAAAGTAGTAGGTTTCTATTGGATTCAACAATATTTTGACTTTTATAAAATTAAATTCATCATTTTTCAATACTGTACTTCTATTTTTATCCTCTTAACCAATGTTCCAAGGACACTTTTTAACATTTCCCTTTAAATTAACATTGTTAATCACTCCTTTAATGTAAACTTAAAAGTGACATCTAATTGAAGATCGGATGAGTACTACTTTTGTCTTTAAACATAACATTCTTTTGTTGTCTAATTTATAAGAGTTTTTTTTTTATTTTCAACTGTCATTATTTTTTGTCAATATATTCTTAATTTTCAACTCTAAATGTAAAAATTTATTTAGTCGCAACTACTCAACTATTTATGTTTTTATTTTACAAAACCATTTAGGTTGTCGTCTTTCTTATCCCGAAATGAATAAACAAATAATATTCTTCCGTCAAAATAAATAAATGGATAGAGCAAACAATAACTTTGATCATTAAATGTGTGAAACACTATCATTATAATCTCTTATTATATCAAAATATTAAATATACCTCAATTGTTTTTTACGGTTAGTTGTTTTGATCCTTAAATATATTTTTATAGTTTGTCGTCTTTAAATATGTTTTATATTACTCAAATTAGTTCATAAATAACAAACAAACATAATATTTGATGATGCATTTACAATTTTGATACATTCAAAGATTACAATAATAGTGTATGACATTTCAAAAAATATATATAATAGTGCATCACACGTAGAAGGATCATATTAATTATTTAGTCTAAAAAAATATTAAGTTCTTGTCTTTCTTCCATTCCTTTGTTTTACTTTTTTTTTTCTTTTTGATAATAGTCAATTGTTTTACTTACTTTCCCCATTATCGCTTACCCTTTTTATAGGGATATATTATTTTAAATTTTAAAGCTTTTCTCAACTATTTTCTTTTTTTTTTACAAGTTTGTCTCAACTTTGAAAAATACTATTACTAAGCATTACTTTGAGTTTGAATCCTCTCAAAAGAATCATTACCTTTGAAAAAACAATAAGTGTTACTTTAATGCTTTTCGCCAACAAAAAAAAAACACTTCGAATAATACTAAGCATTACGTACCATGTGATACGGTGCCGTTTATGGTGCACATGGTCACTATGTCTCGCACGGCGGGAGGGGAAGGTAAATTTTTTTCTTTATCAGGGGAAGGTGGCGTGTAACTGTAGGTTTCTAAAGCATCATTTACTTGATGTAGTGGCTAATATCAATTATAATGATTATATAATTCTCTTATTTTCTAGATCAGAAATGCAAAGCTTAATAATTGGCATTTCAATTTAATTAAAACTAGTAACGCCCGTGTTTTAGCCTGAGTGAAATAACACCTAATTATATAAAGTAATTAGATTGTTAATATTGTTGAATGTTTAAAAATGTCAAATAAAAATTATCAGTATTAATTAAGGGTGTTCGCGATGTAATTTGGTTCGGTTTTGAGGTTAAAAGTCATCTGAACAGTAAGATAAAAAAACATGCATTTTGGTTTGATTAATTGGTTGACTTTTAAAATAAATCCGAATCAAACCAATGCGGTTTGGGTTGGATCGATTGGTGCGGTTTTTCTAAGACAATATAATTTTTTGTTTTAAACGTTAAAATCAAGGAACACAACATATTTCCAGCGATGTTTTCAACGGTGTTTTAAATTTCATCAAACATTACAATTTCATTTTCATCTACCAATGTTCCCAACAACATAAACTAAATTAAAAAGATGGATAAAAACTTATCCTATTTCGTAAGAAATTCTAAATACTAAAATTTTACATTCTCTAAAAGTTCAAGTAACACATAAATACATTTTGAAATAAAAATCAAAGAAGAAATTTAACAAAGCAAAAAATATGTCATTTTATAAAAGTTTCCATTGATGCTTCGTGAGTATTGATTTAGGTAACAAATGTTTAATTAGTGTTTATCTTATGTTGTGGTTTGATTTGGTTTTGTTCGGTTAGTAAAATAAAAACCGCAAACCAAACCAAACTATCTGGTTGAGTAAGAAAGTGATCCAAATATATCCGAACCAAATGCAGTTTTTTGCGATTTCGGTTTGAATTGGTTCGGTTTACGATTTTTCTATTGGGTAGGTTCGGTTTTGTACACCCTAAATATTAATGCAATGTTTCTATTAAATATTTTTATCTTATATGTACAAATATTTGTTAAATAGTTGAATCGTGTCGGTTAACTATTTTTATCTTATATGTAAATAGTATAATTGACAAATCGTACTTTTAAAATACCAAAACGGCAGTTAAATAGGAACGCTAAACTCACACTCAAACGACACTTAAAAAGAAATGGAGAGAGTATAAAACAAATTTTTTTTAATCATGATTTTAAAATCAATATTTATATGTTTAAAAAATAAAATCCTAAAAGGTTACAAAACCTACAAATCTCAACCATTAAATCTTATTTATCAAAATCAACGATTAATTTGCGAGTATATCATAGAAGTTCTCAAAGACTAATGATAACTTTAATTTTAAATGTGTAATGAACGACCACAATAATTCATCAATGATGCAAAATAACAAAATAATGCTCTTGGAGTATACTTCGTTGCTAAAAATATTTTTTCATGTCAAAATACTCCTTCAATATTTACATTATATCTTTTGATATAAATCACAACATACAAATTAAATTATATAAAAAAAATTAGATACTTATTTTTTCTTAGAGTTTGGTCAAATTATTTATCAAATTTTTAATATTTTTACCAGATTCGGTATCAATTGTCAAAATAAATTTTAATATTGGTAATTATCTCTTTTTTTTGCCATTTCTATACCGACCATTTTTTTTGGCTGCAACGAAATATATTTATTGCATATTTTGGTTAATGTATCTGGTTTTTTTTATTATTATTACTAGCGAAAAGATGGGTACTCACGTGTCTGTCTTTCCGTTTTTTTTATTGCACTAACGTTTGAAAATTATGAACGGTGTTTTTTTTATATAAAATTTTAATTTTGATTAAAAGTACAAATATAAATGTTTTTTTCTTTCAAATTATAACAAATCAAATTATCTTGATTATCTATTTCAATGAAACCAACAATATAACAAACAATCTTTATTATAGAAAAAGTTGTTGTTAAAGGATATAATTGAGATAATGAAAAAGTAAGTAATATACATTCATTTAGTTTGTTGCACTTTTTAAATGATAAAGAAAAAAACTGGACAATTTGAGTTTGTTACACTTTTATTTTAATATTTAAATTTATTCTTATCTTTTTGTTACATGTGTTATTTGTATTGAAAATTGAGGGAATTTTTAGAAAGAGAAAAGTCAGCTCAAAAGAGCTGAAAGAGTTTATTTTCTTTATATATAGTATAGATATATAATATAGATACATTGTTAAATTACAGAAAATTTCTTTTATAAGTAGGTTTTTATTTTGTGAAAATTTCCAAGATCGTTTAGTTGGTAAAGACCAATAATAGTTCTTGAACAATTTGGTGCAATTGCACCGGATTAGTGCACCTAGAGAGAATAAAAAAGAGACATGTTTGAGCTTGCTGGGTCATATAATTTTTCCAGCAATGCCAAAAACTCTCTTTGTTAAATGTGATTCCAAAATCAATTGAATTTTTTAAATCATTGTATATGTTTGAAAAATACTCCCTCCATTCCTTTTTAAGTGTCTTTTTTGGGTGAATTTTTCGTTCTTATTAAACTGTCTTTTTTATTTTAAAGGTACGATTTGTCAATTATATCCTTTGTCAATTGCTTTTATCATTTTCAATAAAACTAATTAATGCTATCTATTTGGAAAACTAAAGTTTTTTTTAAACAGGGTTTGTTTTTTTAAACAAAGTTTGTTTCTTGTTATCTTCAAATTTAAACAAAATTTTGTTCCAAACAATGGTTCCATTAAGAGTTAAAATTCTATAAATAAGATGAGTAGCAATTGTTAAAAATCGTGTGACTCTAGCATTGGTTGAAGCCATAGTTGAAGCCTTAACTTTAACTAAAGAAGTTGGAAAAAAGTTAATTTTTTTTCTTAACTTTTGATTAATGTGAAGTTGGAATAATTTTTATATTGATTTAAAATAATTAAAAAGATGTGCACAATATTTAGAAAATTGACAATTGTTTGTTATGAGAGAGAGCGTGCAAATAAATAGGAATTTGTTGGAGAAAAAGATAATAGCTGTCAATTGTTTGTATGAGAGAAAGATAACATATTAAATTTATTGGAAAGATAAAGTGTGTGCAAAAAAATATGAATTTATTGGTGGATTAAAATGAGGGTATAATAGGAAGAAAATGTGCAAAAATACACATCGCTATTTTATGTTAATTTTCTAAAAAGACACTTAAAAAGGAACGGAAGAAGTAGAATTTTAGTGGATCACATTACCTGAAATCTCAGTCATTCAAAAGTTTCCTCTTATATCCAATGGTTGACATCCATCAATTTTGCAAAAAAAAAAAACACCAAGTCTCCTACGGTAGGAGACCTAAAGAGGTCTCCCACCGTAGCCTTTGCCATGTGATACATATGGTTTCAAAATTTATTTTTCTACATTTTTTTAAAGAAATATATTTTTCTATATGAATTGTTTTAATATTAATATTTTAATATTGTTTATTAGGTTTTCACTCTCCCATGGGCTAAAACTAAATTTAATATATAGTAGAATATGGAGGACTGGAGGTTAGACAACTGAGGGAATTTAATTTATATCTGTTAGGAAAGTGGTGTTGGAGGACTGGAGGTTAGACAACTGAGGGAATTTAATTTATATCTGTTAGGAAAGTGGTGTTGGATGATGTTAGTTGATAGAAGTGATTTTTGGTATAGGTGTTGGCTACTAGGTATGGTGAGGAGGCAGGGAGGTTGGTGTTGGGGGGGGGGGGGGGGGGGTGGTTTTT